>Ga0209572_1000056_pt1 | contig 278776 bp, 212 predicted proteins | sample EBPBio232012_DNA_FD_185867 | JGI IMG/M metagenome (GOLD analysis project Ga0209572, IMG submission 185867) | Wastewater treatment Type I Accumulibacter community from EBPR Bioreactor in Madison, WI, USA - Reactor 1_1/23/2012_ DNA (SPAdes)... | ecosystem: Engineered > Bioreactor > EBPR >... | reverse complement strand
GAAACAAGCCCTGTCAATATCTTTTTTACTTTTGTACTCATAGCGAGTGTGATGTTATTTTTGAATGTTAGACTATCCAAAAATAGATAATTACACTCGCTTTTTCCCTTAAGTCAACGACATTGGGCTTTAGCCCGTCGGGACAGCGCCTTTCAAGGCGCTTTATTTATCATTTTTGTTTAGAGCGCCTTAAAAGGCGCGGTCCCGACGGGCTAAAGCCCATACCACCACCCCTTTAACACTTGGCATATCTCGCAACCTAGACCGCTGTCAAGGTTTTTGCCAACAGCAAAAATGGACAGCGAACAATATGCAGATAGTCATTAAAAAAAATTTTCCCCAACTACCCAACCCCCCAACCCATTATTGCGTGTACTGGATTGTCAAGAACAAATTACAACATTCACCGACAATCTGACTACATGAAAAATCTGCTCTTCACCCTGCTTTTGCTGTGCTTTGGCACGGCGCTTTTTTCCCAAAACCCACCCTGTACGGCCAATTTCTGGCCGACCAATTACGAAAACGGCGTGACGACGCTCACCGCCATGGATTCCTCTGCCTATCCGGTGGCTTCCTATGAATGGAGCAACGGCGCAACAACCCCAACCATCGACGTGACACAGGAGGGCGCCTACTGCGTTACCATTACCTACACAAATGGTTGCAGCGCTTCTTACTGCGACACACTTTCCTACAACAACTGCTGGTCGTATGCTACGTACTGGCCGCTCGGCAGTGGTACTTACAATGTAAGCGCCTATGGTTTTCCGTATTATCTGGATGCAACCTATGAGTGGAGCAATGGTGCTACAACATCTTCCTTCAATACCACGGAGCCAGGTGATTACTGTGTGACGATTACACGTGAAAATGGCTGTACCTCCACTTCCTGCGTTACCATTGCAGGTCAGCCGGCCTGTACGACTCATATTTCGGTAGCAGGCTCGCCGGATGGCACCACCAGCCTCGTCGTTTTTGATTCTCTTGGCAGTGTGAGTTCCTACCTGTGGAGCACCGGGGAAACTGCATCATATATTGATGCTACCACAAGTGGAGAATACTGCGTGACAGTAACGTACAACTCTGGCTGCACGGCTACGGATTGCGTAACAGTGGATAACAGTTATTGCTACACAGAAGCGTATGTTCAACCACTGTGGAGTTCCTTTCAAGTAACAGCATACTCTGGCCCATTTTCAACAGGAGCCACCTACTTGTGGAGCAACGGAGCTACTACTTCTTCATTTAATACCACAGAGCCAGGCGACTACTGCGTGACGGTTACCCAGTACAATGGGTGCACGTCTACAGCATGCGTTTCAGCAATACTTGGTAGTGTGAGTGTTTATGTTCAAATACAGGACTCGCTCACAACGCCGGTTGTTGCACAGGTGTATCTGATTCAGTACGACAGCGTAGCAGGTACTCTGACGGCTCTGTATAGCCAACAAACTGACATCAACGGTAGCGGATTTACTGTGTTCGAAAACGTTCCTCCCGGACGATATCTGGTCAAAGCCGCAGTCGTACCTGGCACGGTTGGTTTTAATGATTACCTGCCAACATATCACTATTCCTCTCTGCTGTGGAGTGATGCCCAATTGGTAAATTCGTATCTGGGCAGTTGGAGTACTGCTGTCATCTACATGATTCCTGGTGTAAACCCTGGTGGCCCAGGCTTTATCGGTGGCCTGGTAAGTGAAGGCGCCAACCTGACCGGTCACAATACCGAAGCGGAGTTTTCCGGTGAAGGCGACCCGGTAGCGGGAGCGAGCATCATCCTGACCCTGCCCGACGGTACCGGCGTGGCTGCAGCCACCACCGACGCCAGCGGTGCATACAGTTTCCCAAGCCTGGCTTACGGAACGTATATCGTAACGATCAATATCCCGGGCGTAACGCCTGTATCCGCTACGATTACGCTGTCGCCTGCACAGCCCGGCTTCACAGGCATCAATTTCGATGTGACGCAAAATGGCGCTACACTGGCAGCACAAGAGGCTGGTTATGAGCCATTTGCAAAAGTGTCGCCCAACCCGACAAACGATGTGCTTACGGTGAACCTGAAAGAAGCGGATGGCCAGTTGCTCGTTACCAATATGCACGGACAGGTGATGCAAACCCTGAAAGTGACTGCCAATCAAATGCAGGTATCCCTGGGCACGCTTCCTTCCGGCACGTACTTCCTGTCGGCTCGTACGAATAAAGGCTCGCAAAGCGTACGGGTAGTGAAACAGTAGGACTGAGAGGCAAGGGGCAAGAGGCAAGGGGCAAAATGCAAGAGGCAAAAGGCAAGGGGCAAAATGCAAGAGGCAAAAGGCAATTTACAATCTCTATTTACCTTTGCTTTCAACTTTATTTTTTGCCCTTTGCCCTTTGCCCTTTGCCCTTTGCCCTTTGCCCCTTGCCCCTTGCCTCTTGCCCTTCGCCCCTTGCCATTTCAACACGATCATACCAATAAACACCGCATGAATCTGGACCCGCAAATGTTGAACGCCGCACATCGGGGCGACCGCAAAGCACAATATGCTTTGTATCGGGTCTGCTTTCCGGTTTTGATGGCCGTCTGCAGTCGCTACAAACGCGATGAGCAGGAGGCAGCAGCAGCGCTCAACATCGGGTTCCTGAAAATTATACAAAATCTCGATCGATACCGCCGTGATGAAGTGCCTTTCGAAGCCTGGATCAGGCGTATTATGATCAATACTATTATAGATGAGTTCCGCCGGGAAAAGAAATGGCGCGAACTCACCGTTTTTACGGATACCATTGAAAGAGAGCATCCCAATGAACCGATTGCCTGGAATGAAGCGGAACAGCGACTCGATTTGCAGCACCTGGAAAATATGTTGAGGCGATTGCCCCGCGTTACCCAGCAAGTGTTCAATTTGTTTGCGATCGACGGATTTTCACATCGGGAAATATGTGAAATGCTCGACATCAGCGAGGGCACTTCCAAATGGCATGTGAACCATGCCCGAACACAACTCCAAAACTGGATTAAAACAGAAATGAAACCGGCAATTTGAGCTATGGAAAATATCGACGATTTCATGCAACGCAAATTCGACAGCGATGACCCCGCCAGTCGGTTCCCCTTCCGGGAGGAATACTGGGAGCAGGCACAGGCATTGATCGAAGCCGATGAACGGCGCAAAAAACGCCGCCGACTGCTGTTTTGGTGGTGTTCGGCTGGCGCCTTGGCCGGTATTGCCGTCCTGTGGCTGTGGCTGGGGAAACCTGTGCCGACAGATGATCTCATATCCAGCCATCCCTCCGACACTGTTCCTGCCACAGAAAGGAAACAAGAGACTGCTCCTTTGCCGACCACCTCCAACAACACACCCACACAAACCCGGCAATACAATGCCTCCAATGCCGCTCCTGAACAGAATGAAAAAAACGGTTTGAAGGCTTCCGAAAACAAGGAATTGAACGAAGATTTTGACCGCAACGACCGCTCCATTCGCCCAAATTCAACAGAAAAAAATGGAAGATCTTTCATGTCTTCCACAGCACAGCATAAGAACCTGAAGTCTTTCCAAAACACCCAGCCACTGCATGCTCCAGAAAACGCGGGAGTACAAAAAAGTAATTCTTCTGAAACAGACAATTTCCCAATAAACGCAAGTATTTCCAATCAGAAAACCATTCCCAACAATTCTGTTTCAAGGGTACAAACGGCTGACAATACATCGTCTTCAAGGGTAGAATCGGCAGACAACACATCGTCAGATATGCCAGGCGCCCTGGCCTTCGATGCGCCCATGGTGGCGAAAGACTCCATACAGGTATTAAAACAGGTCACCTTACTCGACCTGCTGGCATTGCCATTTGCTCCGGCCAAACAGGCCAAAAAGAAAACGTCATTGCCACGTTTCCCTTATCAACCGATGCCGATCAAACCGGTTGTCGACAAACGTTTTGCCTTCGAGGCGAGCGCAGATATTTCTGCCTGGAAAGCAGGACCGGGATTTGCTGGACAACTGACAACGACCTATGCCCTGAACAACCGATGGAAAGTATTTGCCGGCGTGCAATACCGTTACCTTCCATTGCCTGAACAAATGTCGGCATCGGCCGATAGTGCTGCCAACACCAGCGTTCAATACAAATATTCGTTCGGCCTGGAACGCCTCGAAACGCGCCGCATACACCAGGCCATGAACACCCTCGAAATACCTGTAGGCATACGCTGGCAAAGAGGCCGTCTGGGGATTTCAGCAGGGCTTGCACCCGGGTTCCTGCTGAGTGTGAAAGATCGTTTATCACAAATACGTGAAACAACGCTTGGTGGTGTGGAAGAACTCGATGGCTATAGCGGGCTGGGCGAAAAAACAGGATTCCAAAATACCTACCTGCGCATGTCGCTGTCGGCCGAGTGGCGGATTTTACCACAACTTGGACTGCATATTCAGGGAAATTATCGCCCTGGTAGCATCCTGACTCCCAGTGAAGCAAGCACTCCCGACAAAAACTTCTGGTATGGAGATGCGGGTGTATGCTGGCATTTTTAACGGATTATTGCAACACAACACCATGTGCAAGAAATATATATGGCTTCTTTTGGGCCCGTTTTTATGGGGGGCCTGCCAACGGGTCGAACTACCGCCCAATCTGCCCGGCGATCCGGTTTTCACCACGCAGTTTACGCTGGAAGGCGCCGGATTTGAAATTAATGCGGGGGTGGAGGACTCTTACCTGTTTACACGGTATGAAAACGGTTCGGCCAACGTGCTGGTCATGAGTGGATCGTTCGCGCCATCCAACTGTCCGCTGGGAAATTGTCCCGGCAGTCTCCGTTTCGAGTTTCGAAACAATCAGACAGGGACAGACGTCAACCCCGGAGCACTTTTTTCGAACGGCGCCAAATCTTATTGGGGCTCTTTGACGGCAACCACCGATACGATCTGGCGGCTGACTTTTTCTACTCCGGACACCATGTATTATCAATCATTTCAGTGGTCGGTAGACAATGGCTCGCTACAAACCGGAAAAAGTATTACCAGGGATTTCAATGATCAAAACCTGCATAAAATATCCCTGCGCGCCATGCGCAACGGGGCCATCAGAAGCACAGTCGTTCGTCAGGTATTGCCACAGGATACAACAGGTTTATTACCGTCTGTGGGCATAACCGTGAGCGACTCTTCCGGCGGAGCGCCCTATACTTTGATTGCCAATACTTTTGGATCTTCAGTGTCTTCCTATCGATGGAATACTGGTGATAGTACCCAAAATATCGATGTGCATCAGGCCGATGCTGTTTATGCTGTGCGGGTAAGGAGTCCGCTGGGTGATACGGCGTTCGCTCAAGTGGCTGCTCTGGAACCACTCATGGAAAAAACCGCCGATTTTTCTTACAGTATTCAAAAAATTCCCCAAACGACACAGGATTCTCTGCAATTCGGTACGGTTAATATTCGATGGGTAGATGAAAACAATTCCGTTTGGGAATCCAGATTGAACGCACAACCCGGCAGTTCTTATTTCCAGATAGAATCGGCTGAACCATACGAGTTGAATGAAAACAGCCAGAAAACATACAAAATGCAGGTCTCTTTTTCCTGTCGACTTTATAGCGTCCTCGAACCAATGCTGTACAAGGTGATTACGGGGACGGCGGTGATTGGGGTGGCATACCCGTAGGGTTATCCGTTATTAGTTATTGGTTATTAGGGTGGGTAAGGGGTGATGGGTTTTTCAGGCCAGAGGCTCGGGGAGGTTGAGGGGTTGAGAAGTTGAGGGATGAGAAGTTGAGAGTTGAGAAGTTGAGGGATGAGAAGTTGAGGGATGAGAAGTTGAGGGATGAGAAGTTGAGGAGTTGAGGGATGAGAAGTTGAGAGTTGAGTGGATGAGATTCAGTCACTCCGCAGCAGCAGAGCGAGCGGTTGGTTGACTTTGTTGCTTCCTTTCTCAACTCCTCAACTACTCAACTCCTCAACCCCTCAACTACTCATCCCTCAACTTCTCATCCCTCAACTACTCAACCTCCCCGAGCCTCTGGCCTGAAAAACCCAACACCCCTTACCCACCCTAATAACCAATAACGGATAACTAATAATTTTCTACTTTTGCCCCTTCCAATTCACTGTTCATCACCGTTTTTTCAATTGTATGCTTCAACCCGGCGATAAAGCACCGGAATTTGCGCTGCGTGCCAGCGACAAATCGCTTGTGAAACTTTCCGAACAACGCGGCAAAAATGTAGTGCTGCTTTTTTTCCCATTTGCATTTACAGGTGTTTGCACCAAAGAGTTGTGCGAAATGCGAGACAGTATCGCGGTCTACGAAAAATTAGACGCTCAAATTCTGGCCGTTTCGGTCGACAGCCCGTTTACGCTGGCCAAATGGAAGGAAGAGCAGGGCTTTAACTTCCCTTTGTTGTCCGATTTCAACAAAACCGTCAGCAAAAAATACGATACCATTTACAAAGAGTTTGGTATGGGCCTGAAAGGCGTGTCCAAGCGCTCGGCTTTCGTGATCGACCGCAGCGGCATTGTCCGGTATGCTGAAGTGCTGGAAAATGCAGGCGAAATTCCCAATTTTCAGGCCGTTAAACAGGCGCTTCAATCGCTCAACTAATTCTCCCCAACGGTGTTTATGGAATCTGTGTTTCGTATATCCAATTTTGAAAAACCGCTTTGGGAAGAAGAGGAAGATGTCCTGGTCGAAGATGACATCGAAACAGGAGCCCCTGCGTATCTGATCGTTTACAACGATGATTTTAATACCTTCGAATGGGTCATCGAATGTTTTATGACGGTGCTTAAACACACATCGGAACAGGCCGAACAATTGGCTATCATGATTCATTACAAAGGCAAAGCCACCGTCAAAACAGGCGCCCGCTCCGAACTTTTGCCCTTGTGCTCCGCACTGCTCGACCGCGGCTTGTCGGCAGAAGTGGAAGAAGGCTGAGGGGGAGTTATGAGTTATGAGTTATGAGTTATGAGTTATGAGTTATACCCACGTTGCTTTCGGCTACTCTATAAACGAAGCCAAGAGTACAGCACCACAACTCATAACTCATAACTCATAACTCATAACTCATAACTCCTGCCTATCATACTTAAATAATTTCCAAAAAAATGCCCGTCTACCGGCTCCCAGATGACAATTACCAGTTGTTTCCGCATCCATCCGAGGCGGAATCAAACGGGCTGATTGCAGTGAGCCGCGACCTGCACGAGCAAAGACTGGTGGGTGCTTATGCCAACGGACTGTTTCCCTGGTTTGAAGAAGACGGATATTTTTACTGGTACACGCCCGACCCGCGCTGGGTGCTGAAACCTGCCGAATTGCGCGTGCACAAAAGCATGCGCTCCATTTTCAATCAGCACAAATTCCGCTACACATTTGATACGGTATTCGAGCAGGTCATGCTGGCCTGTGCGGAAACGCCGCGTTATGGCGGGCACACGGGCACCTGGATTTCCGATGCATTTCTTGAGGCATACACGAACCTGCACCGGCGCGGACTAGCGCACTCCGTGGAAGTGTGGGAAGGCGAAACCCTCGTAGGAGGTTTGTATGGCATATCTCTCGGGCGTATTTTTTTTGGAGAAAGTATGTTTGCCCGTGCTACCAATGCTTCCAAAGCCGGATTTATTACCCTGGTAAAAGCCCTGGAAAAAGCCGGATTCTGGCTGATCGATTGCCAACAGCATACGGCGCACCTGGAGAGCCTGGGCGCGCGCGGCATAGCACGCGAGTTGTTCTACGAATACTTGCTGAAAAACACCTACGAACGCACGCTGATCGGACATTGGCATTATGCTGCCGACGGCTCGCTACAAGTGGCGCCGATAAGCAGCGAAGAATAAAAATAATTTTATAAATAATTGATATTCAATATTTTATTTTTTCATTAAAATCCGTTTCTGTATTTTTAACAATCAGGTTTCTATATTTTTAGTGTATTTTGCTTCCGGTTAAACGCTCATGAATTATGCAAAAGAAAAAGTGGGGAAGCCTTTTGGCAGGCAGCGCGGTTTTGTGCGCGTTTCTTTCATTTGACGAACCCGAACCTGAACGGTCAGCCCCTTCCCTTTCACCGGAAGCAGAAATCGCCAGTTTTCCGAAAGATTACTTCCAAAGTCCTGTAAGCAGCGACCTGCGCCTTACGGGTACTTTCGGCGAACTGCGCCCCGATCACTTTCACGCCGGAATCGATATAAAAAGTGTGAACGGAAGGGTAGGGCAGCCGATACTGGCTGCTGCCGACGGATTCGTTTGTCGCATCAAGGTACAGGCCAGCGGCTATGGGAATGTACTGTATGTGAAACATCCCAATGGCTACACCACCCTTTATGCACACCTTGATCGGTTTGCCCCTGAAATTCAAAAATACGTACGGGAAAATCAATACGCACAGGAATCCTTCGAGATAGAACTCAAGCCGGAAGACAACCGTTTTCCGGTAAAAAAAGGCCAGGAAATTGGCAAATTGGGCAACTCTGGCGGCTCCTCGGGCCCGCACCTGCATTTTGAAATCCGCAATTCCCTGACGGATAAAATGCTCAATCCGCAATTGTTCAATTTGCCCATTGCAGATAAAGTAGCGCCTGAAATTCGCGACATGAAGGTGTATTTCCTGACCGATAACCGGGAAGTTATCACCAGCAAGCCACTTTCGCTCGAACGCGATAAAAAAGGTGTGGTCGGCCTTGAAGGCGATACCGTACGCTTCGGCGCGCTGCGCGTCGGATTCGGCGTAAAAGCATACGACCGAATGAACGGCATGAACAACGACAACGGGGTGTATGCCATCGAGTTGTTTGCTGATGACAAACTGGCCTACGAATGGCGCATGACGGAACTCGATAACGACGAAACCCGGTATCATAATGCGCACATCGACTACCCCGCGCGCAAACGGTATGGCGCCTGGTTTCATCGCTGCTTTGTGCTGCCCGGAAATTTCCTGCACAATTATGTACGCACCGATAACCTGGGAGGTATTCCGCTAGACACGGAAAAACCGGTGAAAATCCGGCTGAAAGTGACCGACGCGGGCGGTAATGCCGCAACGCTGAATTTCTGGGCCCTGCGTGCTGATACACTCGAAACGGTGCAGGTGATGCCGTTCCAGTATGCGTTTGATTATCAAAAGGAGAATTCCATCACCCTGGATAATTTTAACTTACACCTCCCGCTGGGGGCCTTGTACGAAACGCTCCGATTCCAGTATGCCACTTCTCCCAGCGATGAAACGGACCAATACTCTCCGCTGCATCATCTGCAGGATACGCGTACCCCCTTGCATAAATTCATCGATATTGGCCTTAAACCGGATAATTTGCCTGAAAACCTGCATAACAAAGCCGTGGTCGCCGCCTGCAATGAAGGCCGACCCGACAACTGCGGCGGCGTTTGGGTAAATGGCATGCTCAAAACCCAGGTGCGCAACTTCGGCAATTATTGTATCATGGCAGATACCGACCCGCCCAAGATTGTTCCTGTTTCCTTCGCCGACGATATGCGCAAGAAAAGCACGATCGCTTTTCGTATCCGCGACAACTTCGCTATCAGCGGTAAAGCGCGTGGCCTCCGGTTCCGCGGTACCATCGACGGCAAATGGGTGCTGTTCGAATTTGACCAAAAACGGGAGCGCCTCACCTACACCTTCGACGAACATGTGCCACCCGGCAAACATACCCTGCACCTGACTGTGACCGACGACCGGGACAATGAGGCGTTTTTTGAGGGAAACTTCTTGAAGTGAATGATGAATGATGAATGATGAATGATGAATGATGAATGATGAATTTTTACAGCATTCTCACCTTATCAATGAATGAACTGGGGAAAATAATTAATTGGCTCATAATCAAGCAAATCTACTATTTTACTCCAGATGCTGATATTCATCATTCATCATTCATCATTCATCATTCATCATTCATCATTCCCTCTAAAACTCTTTCTCCGCAAACCACTCCAGTGTTGTTGGCGTCGTCGAAGCGGCGTTGCGCACATATCCTGCCTGATAATCGCCATAGTTGAGCGCATGATACAGATCGCGGTAGCCCTCGGCAATGGCTGGCGCCAGGCCGTTTTGCAGCGCTCCCTGAAGTTCGTCTTCCGGACTGAATTGAACATACGGAAGGTCGGTTTTGCCGATGGCTTTACCCAGTACAGCCGTTACTTCAGACATCGAACGGTCGGCTGCGCCGGCCACAAAACGAACGGAACTACCCTTGAAATCAAGCGACAACAATTCCTCGGCGGCCACAGCAGCAATGTCGCGCACGTGTACGATCGGAAGTTTTAAATCAGGCTTCAGCGAGGTGCCAAACAGGTTTAAATGCTGCATCATTCCCTTGTAATTCAGGAAGTTCTGCATGAAAAAGCCGGCACGCAAGTGTTTTACATTTAAGTTGGGAATGGCATCCAGCATTTGTTCCATGTAGAAAAGACCACTTACCGGCCCTGCGCCTTCCGGCAGGTGTGCGCCTTGTGAACTCAGGTTGACAACATAAGGTACACTGGCGGCTTGAATAGCCGATGCGATAGCAAAACCTACCTGCGTCTGGTACTGTCGCCAGTTGGCAACATCCCAGGCTGGAGGAACAAGGGTGTAAACGGCTTTTGCGCCCCGAAATGCCTCAGTGAGAAACGTGGCATCGTGTAAATTACCGATCACTGCCGTTGCGCCAAGGGCTACCAGATCTGCCACGTGATCGGGGTTGCGACTGATGACTTTTACTTCTTTTCCTGCTTCCAGCAGGGTCTTTGCAATGAGTTTGCCAGTATTCCCGCTGGCTCCTGTGATGACGTACATGATGTATCGAGTTTAAAAATTGTATAATGAACATACATACTAGTTGGTATGTATTTGAAAAGACAAAAAAATTTACGCTTTGAGCGTTTCCAGAAAATAAATGAGTTGCTGAATACTGCGCTTGAACACTGTGCCGCTTTTGCTCACCTTGGCCATGCTGTAAGAACCTTCGAGGCTCGACAGGTAAAACCAGGCTACTGTATCACAATCGAAGGTGGGTTTTAATACTCCCAATGCTTGTCCGCGCCGAAGTGCTTCCATGATGGAGCGCTGCATTTTACCCACGATTTTGTTGAGTTTGAGCCGAAATGTTTCATCCAGAGGGCTCATTTCCTGCACCAGATTGTTCAATGGGCAGCCCAGAATGGCCTCCTGATCGTCGCATATGCCCGCATGCCAGCGCAAATGCTCCTGCAAGGCCGGAACAGGATCGCCTTCCACCTGATCGAGTCGCTCATAAAACTCGGTGTACATCGGATACAGCACTTCATCGATGATCGTGGCGCCAATTTCCTTTTTGCTTGGGAAATAATGGTACAACGCACCTTTGGTAATGCCCAGATCCACGATCACCTTATCGGCACGAAGCCCCTGGAATCCGTTGAGGCGGACATCCTGAAACAAGGCCGAAATGATGCGTTCCCGCGTTTCCATCACGAAGTGGTTGAAATGATGGTGCAAAGGTATACATACTAACTGGTATGCGCAAATTTTTCTCCAAAAAAAATTTTCTACCCCTGTCGACTGCTGACTGACGACTGCTGACTGTCGACTCATTTACTATCTTTGCGCCCTTATGCTAAACAGAAAATCCCCTCCTGCCATACATCCGGTACAGAGCCTGTTGTTGCCGCGCCCCGAACTGCTACGGCTCGACAACGGAATACCGGTGTACGTACTGGATTTCCCCGGACAGGAGATTGTCAAAATAGAAGCCGTTTTCAGAGCGGGCCGCCCTGAGGAACACAAGCGGCTGGCAGCCCGCGCTACTTCCAAACTGCTGCGGGAAGGCACGCGCACCCGGACAGCAGCAGAAATCGCCGAGCATTTCGATTATTACGGTGGTTCCATGAGTGTGCCGACCAACCTGGACACGGCCAATGTGGTATTGTTTTCCCTGAAAAAATACGTACACGAACTGATACCCGTTTTTGCGGAGGTATTGCAGGAACCCGTTTTCCCGGAAAGCGAACTGGAAACGTTCAGGCGCACCAACATCCAGGAACTGTCCGTAGAACTCGAAAAAGTAGAGGTAGTGGCCTACCGGAAAATTACGGAACTCATTTTCGGAGAAAACCATCCCTATGGCTATAATTCTGTGCCGGATGACTACACGGCCCTGACACGCGAAGACCTCCTGCGCCATTACCAGACCTGGTACACCCCCGACAATTGCATCCTGGTAGCCAGTGGCCGCATCGATGCTTCGGTATTGGACCTGATCAAACAGTATTTCGGACAAAATCCTGCCAAAGGCTATACCCCGGCAGCACTTCCTGTGGTACAAACGGGCAAACCGCGCAAGGTGCACATCGCGCACCCCGAATCCTTGCAGACTGCCATTCGGGTGGGCAGGCGCCTGTTTGGCCGCGAGCACCCCGATTTCAATGGTATTTTTGTGCTGAATACTATTCTGGGCGGCTATTTCGGTTCGCGTTTGATGACAAACATTCGCGAGAAAAAAGGTTACACCTACAACATTTACTCCACAGCGGATGCCATGCTCCACGATGGCTGCCTGTACATCGCAACGGAAGTGAATACAGAAAAAGCCGCGGCTACCTTGCGCGCCATTCTGGCAGAAATGAAAAAACTGCGCGAACAACCTGTTTCCGACGACGAAATGGAAATGGTGCGCAATTACCTGCTTGGAATGCTCCTTAATGGCCTGGACGGCCCCATGAACATCTCCGATGTGGTGCGCAGCCTGGTGGTGGAAGGCCTTCCCTGGGAAAGTTACGAAGCCCTGGTGCACACCATTCGGCATATCACGCCTGATGAACTTCAGCAACTGGCGCAACGTTATCTGCAGCCAAAAGATTTCTGGATTGTCACAGTGGGCGCATAAGCAATGTGCGGGCCCGGAATGCAATTCAGTCCGGACGCTTGTTCGCTGGCAATACCTTTCCCGAAAAACGTATGTTTTTTTATTTTTTCCCTATATATTTTGGGAAAAAATACTCGAAAAGGTGTGTAGTTTTGCACGATTTTTTAATCAGGGGTACTTGATAGAGATGTTAACAGCCATTGTCAAGGAAATTGGCAACTATACAGTGCCGTTACATCGCTTTTTTCCCTTCCTGAAAACCTTCATACCTCACTTTTAAACGAACATAATACATTGGCTCTCAATTTTTTCAAGTTTTTCAAGCAGGAATTAGCAGTTGACCTGGGTACTGCCAACACGCTGATCATGGTAGACGATCAGGTTGTGGTGGATGAGCCTTCCATTGTAGCCATCGACCGCCGGAGCGGCAATACGATCGCTGTAGGCCATCGGGCCATGCAGATGCACGAAAAGACCCACGAAAATATCAAAACCGTACGCCCGCTGAAAGACGGCGTTATTGCCGATTTCCAGGCAGCGGAAGCCATGATCCAGAGCATGATCAAAATGGTGGGCCGCCGCAATAACCTGTTCAGCCACCTGAAAATGGTGATATGCATTCCAAGTGGTATCACCGAGGTGGAAAAACGCGCTGTATTCGACTCTGCCGACCACGTGGACAGCAAGGAAACTTACCTGATCCACGAACCGATGGCCGCAGCCTTGGGTATCGGTCTGAACATCGAAGAGCCGATCGGTAACATGATCATCGACATCGGCGGTGGTACCACGGAAATTGCCGTTATCGCCCTGTCGGGTATCGTTTGCGACCAGTCGATCCGCATTGCGGGCGACGAACTCACCAACGATATTATGAACTACATGAAGCGCGAGCACAATATCCTGATCGGGGAGCGCACCGCTGAACAGATCAAGATTAATGTCGGCTCCGCTTTGCACGAACTCGACAACCCGCCAGCCGACTATGCCGTAAACGGCCGCGACCTGATGACTGGTATTCCAAAACAAATCAAAATCGGATACCAGGAAGTTGCATATGCCCTGGATAAAAGCATCAGCAAAGTCGAAGATGCTGTGCTCAAGGCGCTGGAAATGACGCCGCCGGAACTTGCCTCCGACATCTACAAAACCGGTTTGTACCTTACAGGTGGCGGCGCCCTGCTGCGCGGCCTCGACAAACGCCTGGAGTCGAAAACCAAACTGAATGTGCATATTGCTGAAGATCCGCTTCGTGCTGTCGTACGTGGTACGGGCATGGCCTTGCGCAATACGCATCAGTACTCCTTCCTGATTGATAGAAAGAGCGTATAACCATTTGGTTGTTGGTGGTTAGTTATTGGTTATTCGTTATTTGTTATCAGGGTGTTAGTGGACCATTTGAAAAATTTCAGGGTTCCATGATCAGGATGCCAAACATTTGTATGGATTGTTCCTTACCACGCCTGATAACTAATAACCAATAACTAACAACCGATAACAAAAAATCTTCGGCATGGGTAAAATCCTCCAACTTCTCCTGCGCAATGGCGGCTTTGTGACGTTCGTGCTGGTGGAGGTTTTTTGTTTCATCATCATTGTCCAATTCAACGAGCGCCAAAACGCTATTTTTACTCATACCACCGGCTTGTTTGCCGGGCGTGTGTTGGAGCGTCGACAGGAATTTTCAGATTATATCGGATTAAAAGAACGCATCGACAGCCTGAACGGGGTCAACGCGCGCTTGCAAACCGACCTGGCCAATGCGCGGATTGTCAAATTTCCCCTTAGAGATACATTTGTTGTCGTCCTGTTTGATTCCCTCAACAGCACCGATTCCGTACGCCGCCACGTGATGCGGCCGCTTTATGAATATTATACGGCCACAGTTATCGGCAACTCCATCAGCAGCGCCAACAACTGGCTGATGATCAACAGGGGCAGCAATGATCATATTGCGCCCAACATGGCGGTGGTTACCAACAACGGAATTGTGGGCATCGTACGGCACGTAGACGATCATTTTGCCATGGTGATGTCGGTGCTGCACCGGCAAACAAAAATTTCCGCAGCCTTGTCCCGTTTTCATGCATTCGGGTCCCTGATATGGGAAGGGGGCGATCCGTCATTGATGACCCTCAAATACATACCGAAACACTTTGAAGTGAAACCGGGCGATGAAGTAGTTACCAGCGGCTTTTCCCAGATGTTTCCCCGTGAAATCCGCGTAGGCACTGTGGAAGGAGATGCCGTACAAGACCCTGAAAATCCGTATTTTCTGGTTATGAAAGTACGCCTGAGCCAGGATATGTCGACCGTAGGAGATGTGTATGTAGTGAAAAACCTTTTTCAGCCCGAACAGGACAGTCTTCAAGTGAAAGTGCGCAATGAACAATAAACTTTTCCCGAATCTCTGGCGATTTATAGGGCTCACAGCCGTTCAGGTGTTGCTGCTGAAACAGTTGACGCTTTCTCTCGGTGCGTACTTCAATATCCTGCTCTATCCCTTGTTTATCCTATTGTTGCCGATACAACTGGCTACACCTTATGTGGTGTTGCTGGGCTTTGCAACGGGTCTGACGGTCGATTTTTTTTATGGGTCCATCGGTGTGCATGCCAGCGCCGGCGCTTTTGCAGGCTTTTTTCGCTTCCTGCTGTTTACGGCGTTTGCTCCCAAAGGCGGCTATTCCGGCAAGGAGCCGATCTTTTCACCCGAACACATGGGCTGGTCGCTTTTTTTACAGGTTTCCGCCTGGTTTTTTCTGTCATATTTGTTCTGGTATTTTTCTGTCGACAATTTTACTATCGTATATTTCGGCACCGTTACGTTAAAAACCCTGGCAGCCTGGGTTTTATCAATGGTATTTGTCTGGCTTTATACAGCGATGTTTAATCCTAAAAATTAGTGCGCACCCATGGCACAATCAGGCCTCGACCGGCAACGAAATATTCAAATTGTATTGATTGTCAGTGCTTTGGCGCTCATCGTCAAGGCTGCTCAACTGCAACTTTTCGACGACTCGTTCAAGCGCCGGGCCGATGCCACGACGATTGAAAAACTGACGGTGTACCCGCCCCGCGGGCTGGTGTACGACCGCAACGGCAAACTCATTGTGAACAATGAGGCCACCTACGACCTGATGGTGACGTATAATCAGGTCGATTTCAAAAACATGGACGTCAAGAAGTTTTGCCAAATTCTGGGCATCGCTCAGACGGATTTTACGCAAAACCTCACCAAAGACTGGAAAAGTGGCAAGTTTTCGCGATCCGTTCCCTTTGTTTTTCTGAAAAAACTCAGCATCGAAACCTACGCTCGCCTGCAGGAAAGCCTGTATGAATTTCCGGGTTTCTTCGTGCAGGTGCGCAATATCCGCGGCTATCCTTACCATACCGGCGCACACGTGCTGGGTTATATCAACGAGGTAGACCCGCGCGACATCGAGCGGGGCAAAGGTGCGTACGAATCGGGCGACTATATCGGCGCGGCCGGACTGGAATCGGAATACGAACCCTACCTGCGCGGCGAAAAAGGCACTACCTCGCTTTTGAAAGACAACCTGGGGCGCATCGTCGGCAAATACAAGGGGGGGCAGTTCGACTCGGCTGCTGTGGCCGGGCACGACCTCATTTCTTCCATCGATATCGACCTGCAATCGTACGGAGAGTATCTGATGCAGAACAAAACGGGTAGCGTGGTAGCCATCGAACCCAAAACCGGTCAGATTCTGGCCATGATCAGCGGCCCTACCTACGACCCCAACCTGCTCACCATGACCCAAAACCGCGGGCAAATATTCAGCGCACTGCTGACCGACCCGCTCAAGCCGTTTTTCGACCGCACGGTAATGGCGAAGTACCCGCCGGGCTCCATTTTTAAAACGGTGGTCACACTCGCCGGTTTGCAGGAAGGTACCTTGAACCCCAACCGCGGGCAAGGCTGCAACGGCGGTTATTTTTATGCAGGTCGTTTGTACAAATGCCACCACCACGGCGGTGTAGGTGATGCTGTAGACGCGCTGGCGTATTCCTGCAATACCTACTATTTTACCGAGTTCAGAAATATTGTAGATAAATACGGGTTCTCCAATCCGCACAAAGGGCTGGATATTTTTGCCAAATACTGCAAGGAATTTGGTCTGGGCACCGAACTGGGCATCGATTACCCAAATGAAAGTAGCGGCAATATCCCTAATTCGGCCTATTACGACAAAATTTACCCGCGCAACCTGGGCAGTTGGCATTCGCCAACCATTATGTCGGTGGGGATCGGTCAGGGTGAAATACAAATGACCACCCTGCAAATGGCTAATTTGGCTGCCTGTATTGCCAACAAGGGTTACTGGTTTGCACCGCACCTGGCCAAACAATTCCGCGATGGCACACCCATCCCCAAACAGTTTTATGAAAAACACCAGGTCAGCATCGAACCACGCTTCTTTGACCTCGTTCAGGAAGGCATGGCACAGTGCGTGATACGCGGTACCGCCCGCATCGCGCAGGTGCCGGGCATTCAGGTATGCGGCAAAACCGGTACCAGCCAGAACCCGCATGGCGACGACCACTCGGTGTTTTTTGCCTTCGCGCCAAAGGAAAATCCCAAAATTGCCATCGCTGTGTATGTGGAAAATGCGGGCTGGGGCGCTTCCTATGCGGCGCCGATCGCGGGCCTGATGATCGAGAAATTTATGAATGACACGATCGCTACGGATCGTTTGCCGGTGCAGGAAAAGATGACCAAGGCCAACCTGATAGACAAATTCCTGAAAAACAAAGCCGAAGCAAAAATCAGGGCTACCGCGCCCGCACCCAAACGAGATTCGCTACCCGACCCGCAGCAAGTGCCCAGCGATGTGCCGGAAGGCAATACCACAACGGAAGTGCTGTTGCCGCGCGGGGTGGCGAAGGGACGGAAATAATTCGGTTATCCGTTATCAGTTATTGGTTATCAGGGTGTTAATGGAGCATAGGAACTTTATGCTGGCTCCACAATCGAGAAGCGAAACTTATGAAAAAATGCTCCATAACCACCCTGATAACCAATAACCAATAACTGATAACAATATGCACATAAGACTACTTCCACTCCTGGCCGTTCTCTTTTTCTCCTGCGCCAAGGATCCCAGCACAACGACGGCTGACCTGAAATTTCAGTTTCGTTTTGACCCTGCACAAGAGCGGTTGAACAACATCGGCCAGCCTTCCAGCATCCCGGCAGGCAATGCCGCCCAGACACCCGAATTTCATGAAATGAGCGTGCACTACATCGAACTGGCCCCCGTCGCGGCCACACCCCTGGGCGACGGCGCTATTGTGTACTATGCCGAAGAAATTTCCATCGGCGGTGAGAATGCTGTGAACTTCGACCGCGCAGCACGTGCCGGCGAAGACCAGGTTTTTTCCACCATTTCCTTGAAAGATGTACCACCGGGTACGTACCAATGGGTTCGCGCCAGTGTCACGTATCAGAACTACGACGTAAGGTTCAACATCAACAACCTGCCGGTCATCGGAAATTTGACCAACCAAAAGGGCACAGTCGCATCATTTGTCGGATTCAACACCTACATCACCACGATCAAGCCGCGGGAAAAAACGCTTGCCGTCAATAGCAATAAAAAACAGGGTTTCTGGGCTTTCGAAACGCAACTCAGCGACCCGTACAGCGCCTACAACCAGATTTATTCGGGCGACGCACCGGCCGGGGCTACCACGGTCGTAAACCCGCTTTTTGCTACCAGCCCTATTCCGGCCGGTTCCTGCGTGGTGACGGGCAAACTAGCCCAACCCCTGGTCGTTACAGGCCAGGAAACGAGCGACATCCTCATCACACTTTCCTTCTCCATCAACAACAGTTTTGAATGGCAGGATACGAATGGCAATGGACAACTTGATTTTTACGGCGACGGCACAACACCCGCTGAAAAAATTGTGGATATGGGTCTTCGTGGCTTGATTCCTGTTCGAAATTGATCTGAATGCCCATTCCAAAAACACCAAAACACCAAAACACTAAAACACCAAAACACTAAAACATCAAAACACAAAATCATCATGAAAATAAAAGCCATCATCACAGGCGTTACCGGCATGGTAGGGGAGGGGGTTCTGCACGAATGCCTCCAAAGCGACGACGTGGAGCAGGTGCTCATACTCGGCCGACGCCCATACGGACTGGTGCATCCCAAAGTAAAAGAAATCGTACATGCCGATTTGTACGACCTGAGCGCCATTGAAGATCAATTACGTGGCTACAATGCCTGCTATTTCTGCCTCGGTACTTCTTCCGTTGGTATGAGTGAAGAAGATTTTACCAAAATCACCTATACCCTGACCATGCATGTCGCCACGGTGCTGAGCCGCCAAAATGCCGACATGACCTTCTGTTACGTTTCAGGTGGGGGGACGGACAGCACGGAAAAAGGCCGTGTCATGTGGGCGCGTGTAAAAGGCCGCACCGAAAACGACCTGATGAAATTGCCCTTCAGGCAGGTGTTCAATTTCCGCCCGGGATATATGCACCCCACGCCAGGACTCAAAAACACGCTGTCGTACTACAAATACCTGTCGTGGCTGTATCCGGTGTTTAAATTGTTGTTTCCCGGCTTTGTCACCACCCTGGCCGATCTGGGCCGGGCGATGATTCAGGTGACGCTGAGTGGTTATTCAAAGCCGTATATCGAGGTGCGCGACATCAAGATTTTGTCGAAGATGCAGACTCAGATCAACTAATGCCCCTGTTGAATATGTCTACTCTACGCATAGTGTCCTTTGTGAAACCTTTGTGTCCGTTGTGGTTAAATTTTTTACCACGAAGAGCACAAAGATTTCACAAAGGACACTATGCGTAGAGTGTTCCTGTTGTAGAGAAGATTTTTCCCCAAAAAATCCGCGTCACATCACTTACATATCCAGCCCATAAAACGTCGCCAGCCGCCGGTGCGCGGTTTCCAGCAAATTAGCCGCCACTCCGTTTTCAAACCAGGTGTATTCCATAGCCAGTCTTTTTTTCAAAAAAGTGCGCTGCCATACTCCATGCACCCAGCCATGATGCAGCACAACGGGTTTGAAAATGCCGTTTCCGGTAATGGCCTGGGCTTTTTTCGACCCATCGAGCGATGCCGCCCGGTCGCGATAACTCACTAAATATTCATCGAATGCAGGCAGCAGAAACGGCCCCGATGTGTCCGCATCGCTTGCCTTGAAATCGTTGGGCATCCAGAACGTTTGTTTTCCGATGGTTTCCGACACCAATTCCGGCTGAATGGCTTCGAGTCCGGCCCGCGCGTCCGGCATTTTCAGGCCCGACCACCATTGATAGTCGTGCAACGTGGCAGGTGCATGGCTGCGGAAATAGCGCCGCGCCAGTTCTTCCAGCGCAGCGGGTTTGTCCAGCATTTTGCTTTTGGGTATGCGTTCGTCGATCAGGGCATAGGTAATTTGTTTGCCCCGGCGCGAGCCGTTGCACACCAGGCCGTCGATTTCGGCGCGCATCATCAGGTGATTGCCGCGCAGGCTGTCGGTGGCAATACCGGCGCGCTCCAGGTCGGTCATGATCTCTTCGCGGGTCAGTTGGCGGCCTCCTTCCAGGGATTTTGCCATGATGGCTTTCGAGTGCTCAAAAGTGTGCTGGTCCAGTCCCAATGAAACATTGTAAGTGGCCATGACGGTATTGATTTGCGGGGCCGACAAAGCCAGCATCCAGCGCAGGTCTTCCGCCGCCACAAAATGCCAGGTAGGGCGCAGCACATGCGTCCGGATGATGTCGCTGCGGTCGATGGCGGCTTCTACATCGGCGTCGGTGGTATGTGGCAATCGAAGCCCGAACGCCCATTTGCCGTGCGTGTAGTCCTGCGCCTGCGTGGCGCCCATCCAGGCGGCCATCTCGCCGATGGTCTGGATGGAGGATTGTACAATCTGTTGGTTTTGAAGCCGATACCGGGCGATATGTGCGAGTTCGCTATTCATTTTTCAAAGCATAATCTGTGGGAAGTCCGTCGATGCTACGCAGGTTTTTTTCCTGAATGTATTCCTGCAGTCCGTCTGTTCCTTTTTTGGCGGCCCATTGCGACATGATTTGCCGTTCTTCCACATAGTCGTACAGCGGAATACCGTAGCCGCAGGAGGTTTGAACGAGGTGAATATCGGCCACGATGATTTGCCGGACGTTGGGAAACTCTCCAAACAGGGAAATGTATTTGCTCCATTCCGGCGCATCGGGCAGCACACTTCGCCCTTTTCCATACAAACGCAGGATATTGGGCGGCCCCTGAAACGAGCAGAACATGAAAGTGATGCGCCCGTTTTCGAGCGTATGCGCCGATGTTTCGTTGCCGCTGCCGATAAAATCGAGGTAAGCAACCTGGTTTTCCGACAACTGTCGAAAGGTGTCCATGCCTTTGGGTGAAATGTTGATATGCCCTTCTGCGCTCAACGGCGCCGTCCCTACGAAGAACAGGTGCTGTTTGCGAATGAATTCAGCGTGAGCGGGTTGGATGTATTCGTGAAATTTTCCCATAGTGAGTGGTGAGTGGTGAGTAGTGAGTAGTGAGTAGTGAGTGGTGAGTAGTGAGAACCGACTTAGAGTACACCACATCTTTTTAATTTATCCTATAACGTATGCTGAAAGGAAACAGGTGTACTCGAAGTCGGTTCTCACTACTCACCACTCACTACTCACTACTCACCACTCACTACTCACCACTTCACCCTTCTAAAAGTTCCTTCAGGCTTTTCATCAGCACGCCCCAGGTCTGCGCCGAATGGATTTTTTTGTCCAGCGTAGGAATGTTGCTTTGCTGTATGGTGAGCAGCGTACTGTTTCCCTTGGGCGCAATGCGATAGGTAATAACCTGGTAGTTTTCCTTCACATCCGCGTCGCCCGACCAGTTGCTCCAGTAGTCGTAGCGGAGCATTTTGAGGGGTTCGAATTTCAGGACGGTGCCTTTGTCTTCATACGGTTTGCCCTCCCATTCTCCGGTGAAACGAATAGGCGTGCCGGGCTGCCAGGTAGTGTGTTGTTGCGTACCGAAGAAATACTTTTTGACTTCTTCAGGGTCGGTCAGGCCTTTCCAAACGGCAGCAAGCGGGGCGTGAATTGTGATGGTTTTGCGGGCGATAAATCCTTTGCTCATGGTTTATTTTTTTTGATACGGCAAAGGAAATGACCATCAGTGACAGCCTTATGTCAGTGGTTATTCGGGTTTAAATGAATTCCTGATCGACGGTTTTATCTATTTCCCGAATGTATTCGTGCATGCTGATATGATCGGTTTTGCGAAATGGCATCAATGAAGGCCGGAGGCTTAGAATACGCGAGGTGCGAAAATCGCGGTACTCGTTGCGCAGGTGGCACCAGGCGATCATATGCCAGTTGAGCGAGTAAAAAGTGAGGCCGATGGGTTCTACCTGGCGGCTGCTTTGCTCACCATTCATGTTTTGATAGTCGAGTTGCAGGATGTTTTTACTGACGATGGCACTTTGAATCACAGACAGGTAATTGGTGTCCGGAATCATATGTTCGTATGTTTTTGGAATATAAGTTAATGTTTTGGATTGTATTTCGTCTAATTTATCCTGTTGCGATTTCCCTAAAACCATTTTGATCTTGGCCAGCGCGGTCCCCACGTGCTGTGCCGTTTCCTTGTCGGCAAAACGCAGCACCAGCGGCTCGGCCAGTGCCAGTGCGTTGGCTTCTTCCGCTGTCAGCGACACAGGCGGCAGGAAAAAACCGCCCACGATGAAATAACCTTGCCCGGCCTCGAATCCAATCGGGACACCTATTTCCTGCATGGCCTTCAGGTCGCGGAATACGGTGCGCACACTGATGCCGAAATGCTCGGCCAACTGTGCGGCCGAGCGATATTTTCTGGATTGCAAATGGGTAATTATTGCCATCAGCCGGTCGACGCGGTTCATGTTTTTCCTATTTTTGTTCATGCAAAATAAAGAAAAAAGGCAAATGCAAAACGTCCGTTTTCAGTCGGTAGGCGAACTGCTCGACTTCCTCCCGGGCGCCCAACTGGAAATGGTGGAAATGCTGCGCGACCTCGTGTACGAATGTGTGCCGGGCGTGGAAGAACACCTGTCGTTCAACGTGCCTTTTTTCCGGCGTTACGGGGGACTGTGTTTTATCTGGCCGGGCGCCGTTTCCTGGGGCAGCAGCGTGTGGGATGGCGTGGAATTCGGCTTTCAGAACGGCTATTTACTGGCTGATGAAGATCAATACCTCGATCGGGGAACACGCAAGCAGGTATTCACCAAAAGATTTTATGCTGCGCAGGAACTTCGGCAGCACCTTGAAAAGTTAAGAAACCTGCTGCTCGAAGCCGCCGAAGTAAATGAACTGATGCACCTGGAAAAAAGCCGCCGACGCAAAAAATAACACTGCCATGTACCTGAGTTTTTCGCCCTTCCCATATTTGCAAACCGAGCGCCTGCAATTGCGCCCCATTGCCCTCGATGACGACCGCGCACTGTTTTTTCAACGTACCGACCCGGGCATGAATCGGTATATCGATCGGAAAAAGCCTGAAAATGTGGAGGAAGTCCGGCAGTTTATCCAAACACTGATCGATGCTGGAGTGCAAGGCAAATCCGTTTTCTGGGTTATTTCCCTGAAAGACAACCCGGCACTCATCGGTACCATTTGCCTGTGGAACCTCGACCCGGAAAGGGACAAAGCGGAGATTGGATATGCACTGCACCCCAATTTTCAGGGGCAAGGGTACATGCAGGAGGCCTTCGAAAAAGTGGTTCAGTATGCTTTTGCCGACATGCAGGCAAAAACCGTTGAAGGGGTGGTGCATCCCGAGAATTTGGCGTCCGTACGCGTGCTGGAGCGAAATGGGTTTCGGCAAACCGGGATGGAGGACAATTTGCTGGTGTATGAACTGAAATCCTTTTAGGGAAACACGTGTACTCTACGCTTTGTGGCCTTTGTGCATCCTTGGTGGCCTTTGTGGTAAAAAATTATTAACCACAAAGGCCACCAAGGATGCACAAAGGCCACAAAGCGTAGAGTACACACGTGTTTTTTTAAAATAGCGGATAAGGGGATGAAATTCTTTCAAATCTGGTAACATTCGTTTCACCCGCAACCCCATCTACCAACGCTGCGCAAAGCCATCAATACCCAAAAATCTCCTCCAGGCTCAATTCCTGCACCTTTCCGATTTTTTTCAGGAATTTAAAATCGATGCGTGAGCGGTCGCCCAGAATCAGCCAGGTGTAATTCCGGCCTTTGATGTGGCGTTGCTGGTAGTGAATCAGGTCGGCAGCGTCCGATTTTTCCAGGGTGTGGTAAATATCGGCGCGCAGGTCGTGGTTCGGAAAACCTTTGTCGCGGTTGGCGCGCCAGGTCCAGTACAGATCCGGCTTTTTGATGCGGCCCGACGCAATCTGGCGTAGTACGCTCTGCCGCGCGTTTTCCATTTGAGGCAGTGAAACGGGCATGTTTTCCAGGATCGTCTGGAAAGCCTCCACCGCTTCATACAACTTGTCGGGTTGCGTTCCGATGTACGATTGCAGGAAATGAGCGCGGTTTTTGCGCGACGGATTGGCGGCAAAGGTGTAGGCCGAATATGCCAGCGCCTTCGATTCACGGATGTCCTGAAACACAATCGACGAAAGCCCGTAGCCGAAATACTGGTTGTACCATTCGCTGAAAACGTATTCAGCCAGGTTGAATTTCGGCGTTCCTTTGGAAAGCAGCATCATTTCGATCTGCACCATCGGGAAGTGTACAAAAAGAACCTTGTCCTTTTTAACGCCTATTTCCGGGAATTTTCGGGCCGGAACTGGCGCCTTCAGTTTATCCTGCACCGGATGGTGTTTTTTCAAAACAGGCAATATGCTGCGCGCTGTACGCGGGCCACAATAAAATATCTCGTGCTGATAGGTGCTTATTCCTTTCAACAGGTCGATCAGTTCTGTTGCCAGTGCCGGGTCCGACAATTGTTCCTTGCTCATTTTGTCGGTAAATGGCGAGAGAGCCCCATATTTGGCGAAACTCAACAGGCCTTTTGACATGATGACGCGTTTGTCCTTTTTATCATTCTGACGGCGCTGTAAAATATCAGTCACCAGATTCTGCAAGGCTTCCGGATTGGGCTGCATGTCGGCCAGCAGGTGTTCCATTAATTGTACGCCTGCTTCAAACGATTCCTGCAATCCTGTCAACGTCACGTAAAAATGGTCGTCCTGGCAGTTGGTGGAAAAATGTACGCCGAGTCGGTAAAATGCCTGCTGCATTTCTGAAGCAGTGTATTTGGAAGTGCCGAGAAATGGCAGGTAAGAGGCTGCCAGGCTCAGTTTCCGATCGCTCAAACGCCCCATATCGAAAGTATAATACAGGCGGAACAATTGTGTGTCCGGCTGATGTACGGCACGCAAACGAAGGTTTTTCGATAGCCTCGATGTTTTGATGGCCGACTTGAAATCTACAAACACGGGTTCGATGTCGGTAGCGCTTTTTTGCAAAAAATCCTGCGCAAACGTCGACATATCCGTTCTGTTTACCTCGATTGGAGTGATGGGAGGCTTGTCTACCTTCATCACGGACTTGTCTTCGCCATGGTGTTTGTACACCACCGCGTAGTTGTCGGTGCGGATCAGTTTTTTAGCAAAGGCCATAATATCGGCCTTGGTAATTTTTTCGAGTTTCTTCCAGCGTTGTACGATTTCTTCCCAGGATATACCCAGGATAAAAGCGTTGGTGAGTGCACTGGCGCGACCCTGATTTTTTTCGAACTCTTTGGTTTCCGACAATTTCAGGTCTTTCAACACGGCGGCAGGCAGCCAGTCTTCAAATTCTCCATTTTGTAGATGCCTGATTTGTTCCAGCAAAATATCCTCGACTTCTTCTAGTGATTGGCCTTCACGTGGTTTGGCTTGAAGAATCAGGCTGCTGAAATCTTCCATAGTACGCGGATAGGCAAATGCTTCGAGCAGTCGCTGTTTCTGCGTAATATTCAGGTCGAACAGACCCGCCTGATAATTGTGCAAAATACCTGCTACCATCGGGAGCAACAGGGCATCCTCAGAGCGTGCGCCATCCAGGCGCCAGGCCATTTCCAGCCAGGCAGGCTCCTGCCCATACACATCGCGGCGGGTGCGGGTGCTCAGGGCGGGCTGCGGGGCAAAGTGAAACTCCGGTACGGGTTTGGACTGAAAATGACCGAAATGTTTTTCAGCCAAATGCAGCACTTGCTCCGGATCGAAATCGCCTGCCATGACAATCGCCATGTTGTTGGGAATGTAATAGCGTTCGAAAAACCTGTAAATATTCGTCTGTGACGGGTTTTTCAGGTCTTCACCGCGGCCCAGCGTGGTTTGGGTTCCATACGGGTGCGTGGGAGTCAGCACTTCCTGTATGGCCTTCATGGTTTTGCGGAAGTCGCGGTCCTGGCTGATATTGTATTCCTCAAAAACGGTTTCCAGTTCGGTATGAAACAGGCGCAGGATAGGGCGGCGGAAGCGTTCGGATTCCAGGGCAAACCAGCGTTCCAGTTCGTTGGACGGGATATCGTTTACATAAACCGTTTGCTCCACCCAGGTGTAGGCATTGGTATCTTTGGCGCCGATGGCACTTACTAATTTATCGTATTCATTGGCAGCAGCAAATTTGGCGGCCTCAAAACTCAGGCGATCAATTTCTGCGTATAATTCCGCTTTTTTGGCCGGGTCTTGTTCTGTACGGTGCGCTTCAAACTTGACTTCTATCTGATCGAGCAGGGCCTTTTCGCGAGGCCAGTCCAGCGAGCCCAGTCGGTCGGTGCCCTTAAACATCATGTGTTCAAAATAGTGGGCCAGGCCGGTTGTATCTGCCGGGTCGTGCTTGCTGCCTGCTCGTACGGCTATTTCTGTAAATACACGCGGTTCGTTTTTATTGACGGACAGGAAGAGTCGGAGCCCATTGGCGAGGGTGTGCATCTGCACATGAATCGGGTCGCCTGTGATCGTGTGGAAAATATTACTCTTGGGTGGTGCGTAGTCGTGCATAGTGTCTATAGTTAGTCCCTTAAAAAACTGCCGGTCATCAAATCTGACGCTCAAGTTGTTGCAAAGCGTGTTCGGCATTTGCAGGAATCAGAACGAATTAAAACGTTATAATGCGTGTATAGTTGGACAAAAAAACAGGATCTTTTCCACATTTCAGTGAAATTTTCAAAAACCGAAATATCCTGTCCGGGAAAAAGTCAAATATGAGACATCCTGAATTTTTCGACCCGGAACTTTTTCGATCAGGCAAGTTGATTCTGACTGCGTTATTTCCGGCGTAGAGTTATTTCCCGTAGAGTAATTTCCTGCGTAGAGTAATTTCCCGCAGATTTGCGCAGATTTTCCCGCAGATTTACGCTGATCGTAGAGTACACAAATTATTATTAGTCAATGTTTTAGTGTACTCTACGATCAGCGTAAATCTGCGGGAAAATCTGCGCAAATCTGCGGGAAATTACTCTACGCAGGAAATTACCCCCCCCAAAAAAAATTACAATCCCGAATCCTGGTTTTAACCAAAATTCGGGATCGTGAAATATAAAGCAGTGGCGCTTATTCCGCTCCGTCTGTCAGAGCACGCTGCACAGCATATTGCCCCACTTTTTTACCCGAAGTAAGGCCCACTTCCGAGTCGAACCGGTAGTGGATACACCCATAAATCCTAGATTCGGATGCCTCTTTTGCCATGTTTTGCAATTCAGTGCTCTTTTCAGGGAACAGGTGCGACAGTACTTCGGCCGCTGCGCCCGAGAATGTGGAGTGGCCAGAAGTGTAGGCAGGGAAATTGGGAATACCAGTGCAGGTTTCAATACTCGGGTCTACTTCACTCGGGCGCGGCAACAAGTAGTAGTATTTGGTATCCCAGCAAACGACGCCGGCGTCTTCCATAGCCGCATTCAACAGGGCCATAACGCGAGCCGAACGAATTTCATTCATTTGTTTCTCGTAAATCAATTCGGCAGCCTTGCGATCCCAGTGTCCTGGTGGTGTGTAGGTGCCCGTGCCATCCGCCCAGTAGTTGGCAATGCGTTGCTGCTCGCGCGTGCGGCTTTTTGAAAAGCCTCGCAGTTCGTCGAGCGCCTTGTTAAAGTCTGCGCTGCCAATAGCAGGAGGAGGCGCCGGGCGGTCGGCAATCATGGTAGCCTGATCGAAATTCCAGGTTTTTACATTGAAAAAGAAAGGCAACATGGGCGGGCGCGATGGAATATCGCGGCTGGTCCATTGTTCGGTAATACCACGAGCCGTAGCATCCGAGCGGAGTTGCGTTACACCGGCCTGGTTGTTGGCCTGGCCCATTTTGTCGGTTTTGGCATAGGCGATCACGCGTTCTGCCACGAGTTTGCCGAGGGCTTCACCAGCATCCAGGTCGCTTTGCACATTGGCGCCGGCCCACAAGCGGCTTTCCTTGTGTTCTTCTGCCTGTGCAGTGAGGAATTCCTTTTCACCCGGGAACAGGAATTTCAATACTTCGCTCGAAGCGTAAGCGATCACAGCATCTTCGGAAGGGTAGGAGGGCAGGTCGTTGGCCGGAATCAGCGGCTGAATGCTGTTGTCGTTTTTATATGGCGCCAGGCGTGTGTACTGAAATTTGTAATTCCATGCCGTCACCAGTGCGTCGTATTGTGCGATGGCCAGCAGCGCCAGGGCACGGGATGTATAAGGCGGATTGGCAAACGGGAAACGCGGATAGTTGGTCGGGTTGTTTACGTCCGGGACAGGGTACGTACCATCAGGGTTTACTTTTGGTGCAGCGTTGTATTCAGCGGCCAGTTCGCGGGCAATCTCATGCCAGCGCAGCACTCCGTTGCTGCCCCAGAAGCGGGCGGCTTCTTTTTGTTCGGAAGTGGCAGCAGCCATTTTGGCTTTCAGGTCGGCCAGTTCGGCAGTATAGGAATCCGAACTGCTCAATTCGGGAGCCGGCACCGTGAGTTCGCTTCCGCTGGACAGAATATATGTTTTCCAGGTACCGCCATTGGCATCAAGAGCAGTTTCATTGTAAGGCTCCAGTGCGGGGTTGACAGGCGTTTTGTCGCATCGGGTAAATCCGAGAAACAACACCATCAGAAGGGTGATGCGTAATGAAATAGACATGAGTTTTGTATTTTTTATGCGTAGGAAAACGCTTGATTTGAAATTTGCAACCTGATGTAAAAGTTTGAATGCCAACTGTTTATTTGGCTTCCTTTTTCTTTTCAGGCAACTCGAAGAAATAAAAAACAGCACCGGAATACGTTGTCCCGCGGCCCACATTGCGACCGCTGAAAACCTGGCCTGCGCCGGCTTGCACCGCCAGTTTGCCAAAGTGGTATTTGGCAAATGCACCGAGGGATGCAGCCTGCATTTTGTTGGTCGGGAATGGTGCGTCGTTGTAACGAATATCGTCGCCGCTCAGGCCTGTCATGTATTCGTACGATACCTCGGCCTGAAACTTGTCGTTGACAAAACCCAGCCTGCCGGTTGCGTCGAACACATTGGGCACGGGTACCTCGTCGCTGTAAATCAGTTCATCGTGCAGCAGATATGCATCGCGGTCCGATTTCATGGTGCTGCGCCAGGTATGTCCCGCCTGTGCAGTAGCATACCAGCCTTTGTCAAGTACGTAGTGCAAAATGCCGCGCAGGGAAGCCGTTTTGCTGTGCAAGCCAATACTGAATGGCAGAAAATCGCCCACGTAGTTGCTGACTGGTGTAGAAAGCCCGCCGGTCACCTGAATTTTGAAAGTACTTTTATTAAAAGCATGCTCCAGCGGCTGGTATTTGACCCAAACAGAAAGGTCTTGAATTCCTTTCTGGCCATTCAAATAACTGACATCGCTGTCGGTCCAGATGTAGGGCACAGCAGCCATTACATTGAGGCGGTCGCTGATACCATAGTTGGTCATAAACATGACCGATTGGGTGCTGACAGTACCGATGTTTTCATTGTAACGGCGGTCGGTTCCTTCCCAGTATTCATTCCAGGCGGAATGGGAATACTGAAGCATCGAGCACCAGTTTCGCTCCGCCATCATCAGGCCGTCATTGGGCGTTTGGGCCTTCAAAACAGAAGAGAACAATGAAATAAATAAAAATACAAGCAGGGTAATGCGCATGTGTAAGAAGTTAGAGTGACTGTTTCGCACTGGCAAAACTATTACAGTTGCCAGGCTCCATCATTAAAATACGCTTAAAAGTTATTCTATTTAACAGCATTGGCATAGGCACAAAAAGGAACAGGCGCCTGTTCAACACAGCCCGAAATGATTTCGGTACCATGTAAAACAAGCGCCTGTATATATAGAAAAATAAGAATGCGAGCCCTGTAAAAGCGCGCTTATATTTCTCCGTGCATCCGCCGCACAGAATCCATCAGATTCGACTTTTTGCGGCGGGAAACTTCTATCGAATCACCATTTTCCATGATAAGGTAGCCGCCTTCACCCTTGATATAGGTTTTCATGAAATTCATGTTTACGATATGCTTCTTGTGCACCCGCACAAAATTGAGCGAAGTCAGGGTATCCTCATATGCCTTGATGGTGCGACTGGCTGTGATGCGGTCGCCCGATTTCAGCATGAAATGTGTGTAATTGTCTTCCGCTTCGAGGCGAATAATTTCACTCAGGCGAACGAAATGCACACCGTCCATGGCCGAAATGCCAATCTTTTCAAAAGTATTGGGCGCATTGGGTGCGTAGTTCTGCTGCAACACTTCGAGGCGCTCCTTGGTATCGGCATTTTTACGCCGGATGCGGCTGGTCGCCCGAATCAGTTCTTCGCGTTCGATGGGTTTCGTCACATAATCGATGGCAGCAAACTCAAAAGCCTGCAGGGCATATTTGTCGTAAGCAGTGACGAAAATAATATCGAAGGCCACCTCATCGAGTTGGGAAAGCGCCTGAAAAACAAGGCCATCGGGCAGGCTAATGTCCAGAAAAGCGACGTCAAACTGCCGGTCACGGTCGTCGGCTGCCAGCCTCAGCAGGTCGGCATTGGATGCGCCGGTAGCCACTACTTCCACATCGGGGCAGTATTTGGCGAGCATGTTGCAAAGGTTTTCCAGGCCTTCTGGTTCGTCTTCAATGAGGAGGGCGCGTGTGGTCATGTGTAAGTGTTTTAAAGTCCTGAGTCGTAAGTCCTGAGTCCTGAGTCCGTAGAGTACTCGTTTGTACTTTTGGCTTTTATGACAATGCATGCCAAAAGTACAAACGAGTACTCTACGGACTCAGGACTCAGGACTCAGGACTTACGACTCACGACTAAGTTCTCAGGACTCAAAATTGTCTGATTTTGATCCGCATGCCAAATTTCGCCGTATCGAAATTATTCAGTTTGCGGAGGCTTTCTACACTCGTTGCATACTGACGTGCAATATCTTCGAGCGACTCGTTTCGGCGTACGGTATGATATTGGAAACTGGCTTCGTTGTTTTTCTGCACCTTAGGCTGGTACGACTCGATGCGCGGCTGAGTAGAAGGTGGCGGCGTGGAAACTGTCGATTGGGTGGTAGTGGTAGCGCCGGGTTTGGCTGGTTTGCCTGTTTCTTTCTGGGGTTTTGCGCCGGGCTGGATTTTTGCACCGGGTGCATCTACCCGGATACCGCCAGTGTGTTTTTGTACGATCACCGGCCTCCAGAGCATGACGGCCTGATTAGCCACCAGCATGCTGGACGATAATTTATTCCAGGCGCACACCTGATCGCCGCAAACGCCGTATCGCTCGGCAAACGCCTCGATGCTTTCCGGCTGACTTACATGGATAGTGGTCTGGAAATAACGGCCATCACCGGTGTCAGTGCTGTTAAACGCTGTAGCATCGGCGCTGTCCCAAACGTACTTGCGCACGCTGCTCACGCTGTTCAGGTATCGTACAAAAGCAGGCATCACGCGTTGCGGAACCACTACATAATGTCCATCGGCAGAAGGTGGCACATAATCGCGGCGGAAACCAGGATTCAGGTTTTTGATAGAAGCATAGGAAATGCCGGTGGCTTCGGCAATATCGCGGAAAGAAATGCCTTCATACACCAGGATGTAGTCGGTCAGTTGCTCGTCCAGATCGGGTTCATTAGGCCGAAGGCCATGCAGCGTATAGTAATTGCAGAGATAAGTGGCAGCAATAAAAGCCGGTACATAATTGCGGGTTTCCTGCGGCAGGAAACGCTGAATAGACCAGAAGTTGCGACTGCCTGCGCGGCGAATAGCGCTGTTGACACGGGTTGGGCCGCTGTTGTAGGCGGCCAAAGCCAGCGCCCAGTCGTCAAACTGATTGTACAGTGCTTTCAGGTAACGAGCCGCGGCATCGGTGCTTTTGACCGGGTTGCTGCGGTCTTCCACGGCGCTGTTGGTGCGCAGGCCGTAGTCGCTACCTGTGTAGGGCATAAACTGCCACAGTCCGGTAGCGCCCACCCTGGAAACGGCTTTTGGATTGAGGGCCGATTCCACTACAGACAAATATTTCAGATCCGTGGGAATACCATATTCTTTCAGTTTCTGTTCAAACAGCGGGAAGTAGGTCAGGCGGCGGCCCAGCATGGTGCGGGCTTTATCGGTTTTTACCTGTACGTATGTTTTTATGTACCCTTTTACAACACCATTGGAACGAAGTTCGACACAACTGCTGAGTTTCGACAGGCGTTCTTTGAGTTGAGCATCTGTAAAGGTGCTTCCACCCTTTGCTACCATCATATCCGAGGTATCGATCGGGTCTTCCAAGTCCGCTACCTGGATTTCGCTTTGTGCTGACAAGGTGGCGGTAAAAAATGTTGACAAGAGGGCTACCAGACTGACAATAAGGAACTTACACTGCATGGAAAAAGGCTCTTTACTTTTTTAGCGAACGTTCGGGTGAAAAAATCAAAACAGTTTCACACACATCTTGCGATGCGACAGGGTGGGGGCACAGGTTTGTGGGTCGAATACAGAGCGGCTAAACGCCCGAAAGGTGGTTTTTATTCTGCAAAAAGGTTTTTAAATGCCATGTTTGCAGGTCTGTCAAGGGCGAAAAGTTCAAAGAGGTCTGCAAAAGTCTAAACTTTCTGCCAGTTCGAGGTAGCAGGTGAATGTTAAAATTAGAAATTATTTGCAATTATTGTTGGGGGTTTTTAAGTGGTTAAGTGTTTTGGTGTTTTTGTGTTTTGGTGTTTTTGAAGGGCTTCGCGCTTGGCATTTGAAGGCAATAGAGCATAAAATTAAACCATTACCTTCAAATGCCAAGCGCGAAGCCCTTCAAAAACACAAAAACACAAAAACACAAAACAAACCCTCAATTCGCAAAATCCGACAAAAACTTCAGTCGCATCAACTGAATTTCTTCCCACGTAATTTCATCGTCTTTTAAATCCTGGAAAGCATCGTCGATCGAATCGGTTTCGGCGTCTTTAAAGTATTCAATAATCGTTTCGCGTACGTATTCATCCACTACTTTGTTCAGGTAGTAATCGAGGCGAATTTTGGTGCCCGACTGTACAATACCGTACAATTCCTCCATGAGTTCGGGCAGGCTCATATCGACCGAGCGGGCAATGTCTTCCAGTGGAATTTTGCGGTCGATGCTCTGGATAATGGAGACTTTTGCTTTCGATTTGTTCGCCACCGTTTTGATGGTGATATCCATCGGGCGTTCTATCTCGTTTTCCTCGCAGTATTTTTTGATGGCATCTACAAAAGGCTGTCCGTATTTCTGCGCCTTTCCTTGCGAGACGCCCACGATTTTCGACATATCTTCCAGCGAAATGGGGTATTGTGTCGCCATTTCCTCCAGCGAAGGATCCTGGAAAATGATGTAGGGAGGCAGGTCGTGTTTTTTGGCGATGCTCTTGCGCAAATCCTTGAGAATATTCATCAGGGTTTCGTCGAGCACGTCGGTACCACCTTTTTCATCGTCGATATCGTAATCGCCTTCCTCGTAATCGTGGTTGATGGTAATCTGGATCGGGTAGGGTTTTTCGATATAGGCACGGCCGGCATCGGAAACCTTGAGCAATCCGAATTGCTCTATTTCCTTGTAGATCAGGTTGTTGATCATGGCATGGCGGAAAATAGAACTCCAGAAATTCTCGTCCTTGTCTTCGCCGATACCGAACAGTTCCTTGTCGGCAAAACCAAAGTCTTTCATTTCCTTGGTTTCCTTGCCCATCAGGTATTCCATCACGGTTTTCATCAGATAATTCTCGTTCAAATCGAGAATGCAACGGATGACGTGGATGATTTCCTGTTGTACTTCTACCTTTTCCTTCGGGTTTTTGCAGTTGTCGCACATTTTGTGGCAATTGCTTTCCTCAAATTCTTCACCGAAGTAGTGGAGCAGGAAGCGGCGGCGGCAGGAAGCGGTTTCGGCATATGCCACTACTTCCTGCATTAATTGGGCGCCCATTTCGCGTTCTGAAACGGGTTTGTCGCGCAGGAATTTTTCCAGGCGCAGGATATCTGCATAGTTGTAAAAAGCAATGCATTTGCCGTCCAGTCCGTCGCGACCAGCGCGACCGGTTTCCTGGTAATAGTTTTCAATCGACTTCGGCATGTCGTAGTGTATGACGAAGCGCACATCCGGCTTGTCGATACCCATCCCGAAAGCGATGGTGGCGCAGATCACGTCGAGGTCTTCTTTCAGGAAAGCATCCTGCGTAGTGGCGCGCGTTTTGGGGTCGAGCCCAGCGTGGTAGGGCGCAGCCTTGATGTCGTTTACGGCCAGCATTTCGGCAATATCTTCTGCCGTTTTGCGGTTTTGCACGTAAATAATGCCCGACTCATTGCGGAACTCCTCTTTGATGATCTGGATAATCTGTTTGATCGTCTGGTCTTTCTTGATCTTCGGACGAATTTCATAAAACAGGTTATCGCGGTTAAACGAAGATATGAAGGTCGCATCGGCCGTCATGTCCAGGTTTTTCAGAATATCCTGCTGCACCTTGGGAGTAGCAGTAGCGGTGAGCGCCATAATCGGCACATCCCGGGCGATGGCGTCGAGCATCAGGCGGATGCGGCGGTATTCCGGACGGAAGTCGTGGCCCCATTCAGAAATACAGTGTGCTTCGTCGACTGCTACAAAAGAGATGTTGCAGTTCTGGAAAAACTCGATGTTCTCCTCTTTCGTGAGAGTTTCCGGTGCTACAAACAGCAGTTTTGTTCGGCCGTCGGCAATGTCCTGTTTCACCTTTTTCATTTGAGCCTTGGTGAGCGAGGAATTGAGGAAGTGTGCTACTTCATCTTCTTCCGAGTATCCGCGAATGGAGTCGACCTGGTTTTTCATCAGAGCGATCAGCGGACTAATAATAATAGCGGTACCCGGTAGCATGAGGGCGGGCAATTGGTAGCAAAGGCTTTTGCCGCCGCCGGTAGGCATGATAACAAAAGTATCATTTCCTTCAAGCAAACTCTGGATGATGGCGCGCTGGTCGCCTTTGAAGGAATCAAAACCGAAATATTTCTGAAGGCTTTCGGTGATTAAGTCGTGTTCAGTTGCAATCGCTGACATCTGCTAAATCTGATTATTTTATCTGTCCGGTAGTGTATGTATGCCGTGCTCAGTGTGAAAGAATCCCTGTTCGCTTTCCGGTCAGGGTGAATCATTTCGGCCGATGAAATTAAGGGATTTCTGAAATAACTTCATCCCCTCTGGCGGAATTTTTTACACAAAAAATTCACCGATTGTTTTAGCGACCGTTCTGGATAAACAACGGGGTGACTGTGGTAGTCACCCCGTTGTTTCCAGGAGCCTTTTTTGAAAAAGCCGCCAAAGATAGAAAAAAAAAAGTTGTAATTCTTCTCATTTCTCTACCAGAAATTTTCAAACAAAATGCAAATGTTCAGGCAATAATTTGGTATTGCGCAGAAGGTGTCTTGAATTACCGTATTATGTTTGGAGCAGGCGAAAAAATGCTAATATTAAAATGAAATTTTTGACCAAATTAAAATTTCCTATAAAACATAATTTGGTTAAAGTTTTCAGGCCCGGCGTCGGCGTGCGATGCGCCAGCCCAGAAAAAGCACACAAAGCAGCAATCCCAGCCCTTCCCGCGTGAGTTCCACCCAGGGCCGATCGGCTTTCATGGTCTCCACAATGCTGGGTTCGCCCATTTTTATCCAGTTGTACACATCCGGGATATAAGAAAGCAGATAGATGGCAATAATGCCGGTTCCTGCAAGCAGTACGGAATAAGGCAATTGTTTGCCAAAAACGGCCAGTCCGTATTCCAGGGCGACGAAGCCATAGATGGGTATCCAGATATACGGGTCGGGATCATTGTATTGCCAGCCGGCAAAAAGCAGAAAAACCAGGCAAATAAAAAGGTGGAGGATGCGCATGACTTGAATGGATGTGGATAGTTTTGCGGCGAAAAAACAAATTTTTTTGGAAAACGGAAACATTCTCGAACTGGCGCGCAAAACCATCCGCATCGAAGCAGATGCCCTGGCGGCGCTGGAAGCCTCGCTCACGGAGTCGTCCGACTTTGTGCGCTGCGTAGAGGCTATTGCTGCTTCGCAGGGCCGGCTGATTGTAACAGGTATTGGCAAAAGCGCTATTGTGGCACAAAAAATCGTGGCCACGCTCAATTCCACCGGAACACCTTCGCTGTTCCTGCATGCTGCCGATGCCATTCATGGCGACCTGGGTATGATCCGCTCGTTCGACCTCGTGATGTGCCTGTCAAAAAGCGGTGAAAGTTCGGAAATCAAGGTGCTGATCCCGCTGCTTAAAAATTTCGGGAATCCGCTTATTGCCATGACGGCGCAGAAAAACAGTACGCTGGGCCGCCAGGCCGACTACCTGCTGTGGACGCCTGTGGAGCAGGAGGCCGACCCCAACAACCTGGCGCCTACAGCCAGCACCACGGCACAAATGGCTCTCGGCGACGCATTGGCTGTGGCACTGCTGGCACGCAAGGGTTTTTCTCCCGAGGATTTTGGAAAATTTCACCCGGGTGGCGCACTCGGCAAACAACTTTACCTTCGGGTGCGCGATCTGTACGCCCTGCACGAGCGGCCGGCTATTTCACTTCATGCCGGTTTACAGGAAATTATCCTGGAAATTACCTCCAAGCGCCTCGGCGCCACGGCTGTACTCGACGATCACCAACAATTGCTGGGTATCATTACCGATGGCGATTTGCGCAGGATGCTGCAACGAGGCGCTGATTTTAACAACGTCCATGCTTCCGACCTGCTCGTGCGCCATGCAAAAACCATCGCTCCCGATGCACTGGCCGTCGATGCCCTCGCACTGATGCGCCAGCATTCGATCTCCCAACTACTTGTGGTAGAAAATGGCCAGTACCTGGGTATGGTGCATTTGCATGACCTGGTGAGAGAAGGACTTCTTTAGAGGGTGAGAGAGTGAGAGAGTGAGAGGGTGAGAGAGTGAGAGGGGTGAGAGGGGTGAGAGATGTGAGAGGCGTAGAGTACACGGTGTACTCTACGCCTCTCACATCTCTCACCCCTCTCACTCTCTCACCCCTCTCACTCTCTCACCCCTCTCACCCCTCTCACCCTCTCACTCTCTCACTCTCTCACTCTCTCACTCTCTCACTCTCTCACCCTCTGTCACCTCGCTTCTTCCATCTCAATCTGCCGTTTTTGCAAATCTACCGCTGTAATCATCACCTGTACGCGGTCGCCCATTTTGTACTGGCGTTTATAGCGGCGACCGGTGGCACGCAGATTGCCCTCTTCTACTACATAGGTGTCGTCGAGGTAGCGGAATTCTACAAGACCTTCTGCTTTGGAATCAGGTAGTTCCACAAAATATCCGCGGTCGATGATACCGCTGATGATACCTTCAAACACCTCGCCGATGCGGGAGCGTAGAAATTCGGCTTGTTTGTATTTGATGCTTTCGCGTTCGGCATCGGCGGCCTTGCGTTCCTGATTGCTGATGTGTTTGCACTGTTCCTCCAGTTTCGTTTTATCGATACGGTCGGTACGACCGTCGAGGTTGCGTTCGAGAATGCGGTGTGCCAGCACGTCGGAATAACGGCGGATAGGCGAGGTGAAATGGCTGTAATGCGAAAAACCGAGTCCGTAGTGGCCAATATTGTTGGTAGAATAAACGGCCTTGGCCATGGTACGGATTGCCAGCGGTTCGAGCAGTTTCAGGCGATCGTCCTTGCGGGCAGCCTGCATGAGTGAATTGAAGGCATGTGCAATTTGCTTGGGCGTATCCACTTTCATTGGATGGCCCAATTCTGCTGCAAAACGTGCAAAATCGGCCACTTTCGACATGTCAGGCAGGTCGTGAATACGATACACAAAAGGCACTTCCTGCTGGCCTTTGCCTTTATTATCCATGTAAATGGCCACTTCCTTGTTGGCCAGCAACATAAAGTCCTCGATCAGCAGGTGCGCATCCTTGCGCTCTTTTACATAGGCTTCCAGTGGCGTACCGTCGGGTGCGAGTTTGAAACGCACTTCATCGGTTTCGAACCCAATGGCGCCGTTTTTCTCTCGCTCCTTGCGCATGGCTTTGGCAATGCGGTCGAGGGTTTTGACGGCCCAGTCCAGTTGCGGGAAAATAGGCAGTTCCTGCAGGTCGGCATGCGGCTTTTTATCGAGAATGGTTTGCGCTTTTTCGTAGGTAAAGCGGTGTGCGGAGTGGATCACTGTTTTCCCAAACCAGCGTTTTACCACCTTGCCTTTTGGCGTACATTCGAATACGGCAGAAAACGTCAGGCGATCCTGGTGTGGCACCAGGGAACACAGGTTGTTCGACAGTTTTTCAGGTAGCATCGGGCACACGCGATCCACCAGATACACCGAGGTGCTGCGTTGGTAGGCTTCGCGGTCGAGTGCGGAATCGGGTTTCAGGTAGTGCGTCACGTCGGCAATGTGAACACCAATTTCGAGGTTGCCGTCTTCCAGTTCACGGATGCTCAGGGCGTCGTCGAAGTCCTTGGCGTCTTCCGGGTCGATGGTGAACGTGAGTATTTCCCGAAAATCGCGGCGGCGTGCTATTTCCTGTTCTGAAATGGTATCCGGGATGCGTTGTGCTTCTGTTTCGGCTTCTTCGGAGTGCGTCAGTTCAAATCCCTGATTGATCAGGATTTTCTGCATTTCAAAGTTGTTGCCGCCCGCGTTGCCCAACACCTGGGTTACCTTGCCGATGGGGACACGCCCTTTTCCTTCCTGCCAGTCGGTGATACGTACCACCACTTTTTCACCGTCGCGGGCTTCGCCACAGGCTTCGAGCGGGATGTAGATGTCGACCGGGACATTGGGGTTGTCGGGCAAAACCAGCGCGTATTTTCTGCTTTTTCGGATGGTTCCGATAAAAAATTCATTGGCGCGTTTGACCACTTCGATGATTTCACCTTCCGGTTTGCGAACCGGCTGACCGGGTCTGCGTCGGGGTGGGGCAGGGAAGAGCAGCACACGAACGGTGTCGCCATTGAGGGCACTGTTGATGTATTTCGGAGGCACATACACATCGGTATCCATGAGTTCTGATACGATGTAAGCGGCGCCGGTACGGGTCATGTCCACCCGCCCTTCAATGATCTTGCGTCCGTCCGATTTTTTTTCAAGTCGCTGGTGTTTGCCGGAATGGCTTGTTGCAGGCTGTTGCTCGGTTTTTTTCTCGACAGCAGGCGTGTGTTCTGGTTCCTTGACCGTCAATCGGTCCAGTGCAACACCGAATTTATTCAGGGTAAGTTCTACTACAGAACCGGCTTCCACCAGTTGGCGGAGGGCGTGTTCGGCGGAATCTTTATTGTTGTCTACACGGATTTGTTCAGTGATCTGGCGGGGAGAAAATGTTTTTCGGGGATGTGCCAGCAGGAATCTCAGGACTTCAATTTGTAATTGTTGAGCGGTCAGCCTTCTGCCGCCCGATTTTTTCTTTTTGGTCATATTTTAATTAAAGAGCCCGCTTTCGGGCTGAAAAGTTGGTTGGTTAATATTTGGGTGTGCGATTAGGGGGGGAAGTGTTTTGGTGTTTTCGAGTTGAGAGGTTGAGAGTTGAGGTGTTGAGGATGTAAATATCAAAAAACATTCCGCATTTAACAGTTGAACAGGGTAAAAAGTTGCCAGGCGTGTTGAAATGCATAGGAAACTGTGCAATTATCCTGCCGTTTTCAGGAAAGCAGGCGCCTTGCGATGCTTCGTGGCCTGCTCATAAGCATAGGCCAGCGCCAGCAATTCCGGTTCCTTGTAAGCGCCGCTCATCAACGACAAACCGGCTGGTAGTTCATGTACCCTGCCCATGGGCACCGTAATATGCGGATACCCGGCGGTAGCGGCAGGCGGGCAAAAATAAAACCCCGTATTGACATCCCCGTTCACCAGATCGATGGTGTGGGGCAGCCCAATGCTGACCCCGCAGATGGCATCGAGTTGGTGTTTTTGCAACATAGCATCGATGATAGAGCGGGATGCCAGCGATTTTTTCAGCGCCGCGCGGTATTCGGCACTGTTCAAATCACCTTTCGACTGACTCATTTCCAGCAGTTCCTGCTTAAAATACGGCATGACCGTATCGGCATGCGCGTTGTTGAATGCAATGACATCTGCGAGCGATTTTACCCGGGCATTTGCTGTAGACAGGTAGCGATTCAGGCCATCCTTGAATTCGTACAGCATTACGTCGAATTCGGCATCGCCCAGGTTTTCATATTGTTTCAGCAACTCCACTTCTACAATAGTAGCGCCTTGCTTTTTCAATACATCGATGCCGGCTTTAAACAAAGCCACTACGCCTTCATGGCCGCTGAAAGCCTGTTTTTCCACACCGATTCGTTTGCCTTGCAATGCGTTGGCGTCCAGAAAAGTCGTGTAATCGGGGTATGATTTGCCCTTGCCGCCCTCCGTAACGGCGTCTTTTGGGTCGGTTCCAACCAGCACGCCCAGCAAAACAGCCGCATCTCTGACGGTACGCGCCATGGGCCCGGCCGTATCCTGTGTTTGTGAAATCGGGATAATGCCGCTTCTGCTGCACAGCCCGACAGTAGATTTGATGCCGACGATGCCGCAAAAAGAAGCGGGTGCAATCACTGAGCCATCGGTTTCCGTGCCCACGGCCACTGCACAGAGGTTAGCGGCCACTGCGGCGCCCGAACCCGAACTGGAACCACAAGGATTGCGGTCGAGTACACAGGGATTGTGCGTTTGCCCGCCCCGGCTGCTCCATCCGCTGCATGAACGGGTAGAGCGGAAATTGGCCCATTCGCTCAGGTTGGTTTTGCCGAGCAATACCGCGCCGGCAGCGCGAAGCCGCTCCACAATAAACGCATCCTGTGCCGCATGGTGCCCTTCCAGTACCAGTGAACCGGCTGTGGTCGACATTTTATCTGCTGTATCGATATTGTCTTTGATCAATATCGGGATGCCATGCAAGGGGCCTCTCACCCGGCCCGATTTCCGCTCTTCATCCAGGGCATCAGCGATGGCAAGCGCATCGGGGTTGAGTTCTATGACAGCCTTTAACATAGGCCCGGCCTGGTCGATGGCAGCGATGCGTTCCAGATACAGGCTGGTGATTTTACGGGAAGAAAGGGCGCCGGCCTGCATTTTCTGCTGGAGCGCCTCGATGGTCATTTCTTCCAGTTCGAAAGGCGCCGGTAATGAAATGGATTCGCCCGAATTTTCGGCGCGTGAACGACCGCAAGCCGCAGCAAGGAAGCCGGGTAGCGAAATGCCTGCAAGGGCACTGATTTTGAAAAAACCTCTTCGACGCATAGGAAAGCAAGGTGAGGGGCAACTCATTTTAGAAATGGCTAAACTACAGTGAGATTTGGAATTTTTATAAATTACCATTATTCCTGTCATTTTCAGCGCGTTAAAGACTTCATTTCGAAAAGTTGGGGAATGGCGTGTTTTTTGTTGGTCAGATTGTTACTCCGAATGATTTTCAACGGCATATATTTGCCGCCCGCGTCATGCGGATTTTCTTTGCACAAAAACGACTGTTTCATGCAGCCTACGAATATCAACGATCCGGAATATTTCCACAAAGTAGTCGATTGCCAATATGCATGTCCGGCACACACGCCGGTTCCACATTACATCCGGCTCATTGCCGCCGAACGGTATTCCGAGGCCTACATGGTTAACTGGGAATCCAATGTGTTTCCGGGCGTATTGGGCCGTACTTGCGACCGCCCCTGCGAGCCTGCCTGCCGCCGCGACCGTGTGGAAGAAAAACCGGTAGCCATTTGCCGCCTCAAACGCGTGGCCGCTGATAACAAAGGTGATGTGCGCGCTATGATGCCGCAAGGCCCTTTTGCTTCCAATGGCAAAAAAGTGGCCCTGGTAGGGGCCGGCCCGGCTTCGCTGACTGTGGCGCGCGACCTGGCGCCGCTGGGTTACGAAATACACCTGTATGACGAACTGAAAAAAGGCGGCGGTATGATGCGCAGCCAGATTCCATCGTTCCGCCTTCCTGCAGAAGTGCTGGACGAAGAAGTGGGCTTTATCCTCGACATGGGTGTGCACCAGCATTTCAACACGTATGTGTCGAGCCTGCGCGACCTGTTGGCACAGGATTACGATGCTATTTTTGTAGGCACCGGTGCACCACGCGGCCGCGGCCTCAGCGACTTGCCCGGCTACGAAGAAGCAAAAGCCAATATCCATATCGGTATCGAGTGGCTGGCCAATGTGGCATTTGAACATACAGAAAAAATAGGCCGCCGCGTGCTCGTGCTGGGTGGCGGCAATACGGCCATGGACTGCTGCCGGACTTCCCGACGCCTCGGTGGCGAAGATGTAAAGGTTGTGGTGCGCAGCCCCTTTGCCGATATGAAAGCCAGTCCCTGGGAAATTGAAGATGCACAACGCGAGGGTATTCCTTTCTACAATAACCACGTTCCAAAAGAATACGTGATCGAAAACGGGAAACTGAAAGGCATGACCTTTACCAAGGTAGAACCAGTATTCGACGAAAATGGCAAGCGTAAAATGGTGCCAACCGGCGAACCCGATGTGTTCTTTGAAGCCGATGATGTGCTGGTAGCCATTGGGCAGGAAAACAGTTTCCCATGGATCGAGCGCGACCTCGGCCTCGATTTCGATCGCTGGGATATGCCGGTGCTCGACCCTCTTACGCACCAGTCGACAATTTCCAAAGTATTCTTTGGCGGCGACGCAGCCTTCGGGCCCAAAAACGTCATCACTGCCGTTGCGCACGGCCACCAGGCCGCCGTATCCATCGACCTGTTCTGCACCGGCCAAAACCTGCACAAGGATCGTCCCGATCCCATGACCAATCTGGTGAGCCAGAAAATGGGTATTCACGAGTGGAGTTATGACAGTTCAGTGGCCGAAGAGAAGCGTTTCAATGTGCCGCATGCCGATAATGCGGTGGCATTGAAAGACCGCAAACTGGAAGTGGAACTCGGTTTTGACCGTGAAACGGCCTTTATGGAGGCGCAACGCTGCCTGAATTGCGATGTGCAAACCGTATTCACCGGCTCCTTGTGCATCGAATGCGATGCCTGCGTGGATGTTTGTCCAACGTCCTGTATCACTTTTACCACCAACGGCGAAGAGGAAGACCTGCGTACGCGCTTGTCGGCACCTGCCAACAACCTGAGCCAGGATTTATATGTGTCGGACACGCTCAAAACAGGCCGTGTGATGTTGAAAGATGAAAACGTGTGCCTGCACTGCGGCTTGTGCGCCGAACGTTGCCCAACAGCCGCCTGGGATATGAAAAAATATTTGTACCAGGTGTCGAAAGCGGGACACTCGTGCCACTTGGTTTAGAGGTGAGAGAGTGAGAGAGTGAGAGTGTGAGAGTACCGACGAATAGCCCTGAAAGGGCGTAATCAATAGCACAGGGCAACGCCCTGTGAACAATACAGGGGGCAACACCCTGTGAACAATACAGGGCAACACCCTGTGAATTTGGGAAAAAATGAAATTAAACAAGATCATAAAATACACAGGGTTTCTGGCGATTGTCCTGATCAACGTGGGATGCGACCAGGTATCGAAAGCCGTGGTCAGGCTCAACCTGGATTACCACGAGCGGATACCACTTGTAGACAACCACCTGATCTTGACCAAGGTAGAAAACAGCGGCGCCTTCCTGAGCCTGGGCGATTCCTTGCCTCCGGGCTTCAAACAGGTACTCTTGCTGCTCTTGCCTTCTTTGGCATTGTTCATGATGTTGTACTGGATGCTGGTGCGCATGGATGCGAACAAACACACGCTGTTTGCACTCGGTTGTATCATAGGCGGCGGTATCGGCAATTTGTACGATCGCATGGCCTATGGTTCCGTAACCGACTTTTTGTATATCCACTACGGTTATTTTCAAACCGGAATTTTCAACGCTGCAGATGTGTCGATCATGATCGGCACCTGCTTATTATTCATCTCCTACATTATCACCGCCTCAAAAGGACTGCTACGTACCTGAATATCATGCAACTGACAGCCATAAACGACCTGGTAATACGTTTTGCCAATGTAAACGGAACGGGTTCCGCCAGCGCAAACAACATGTTTGCCAAGTCTATTTTCCGCATGGGGCTTCCCGTAACGCCCAAAAATATTTTCCCCTCCAACATTCAGGGCCTGCCTACCTGGTATGAAGTGCGGGTGAGTGAAAAAGGCTATCTCGGCCGCAGGGCAGGAATCGACATCATGGTGAGCGTCAACCCGCAAAGCCTGAAAAAAGACATCGATTCTGTTCGCCCAAACGGCTATTTCATTTACGACAACACCCGCGAACTGGAAAAATCCATGCTGCGCGATGATATTCACTTCATTGGTGTTCCGATGATTGAATTGTGCCGTCAGCACTTTGCCACTGATACACGCTCACACCAGTTGTTGAAAAACATGATTTATGTAGGCGCGCTCGTGGCCCTGCTGGATATAGAGGTGCAGGTGGTGAAAGACCTGATTGCAGATCAGTTCCGCAAGAAAGAAAAACTGGTGCCTATCAATGTCAAAGCCCTTGAACTGGGCATTCAATACATCCACGACCACTACGAATACCCGCTTGGCCTGCGCCTCGAACGCCGCAACCTTCTGAACAACAGCATTCTCGTGGACGGCAACACAGCCTGCGGCCTCGGCGCTATTTACGCCGGCGCTTCCGTAGCGGCCTGGTACCCGATTACACCGTCTACTTCGGTGGTGAATGCCTTTGAAAAATATGCTAAACGCCTGCGGAAGGACGAAGCAACGGGCAAAAACAAATACGCTGTCGTGCAGGCAGAAGACGAACTGGCTGCCATCGGCATGGCCATCGGCGCCAACTGGAACGGCGCCCGTGCCTTTACTGCCACCAGCGGACCGGGCCTCTCGCTGATGAGCGAATTTCTCGGACTGGCTTATTTTGCAGAAATTCCGGTCGTGCTGATCGATGTTCAACGCACGGGCCCTTCCACGGGGATGCCGACGCGTACGCAACAGTCGGACCTCACTTCGGCATTTTATGCTTCGCATGGCGACACCAAACAGGTGCTCCTCCTGCCCGCTACTCCAACCGAATGTTTCAGTATGACAGCGGATGCATTCGACCTGGCTGAACGCCTGCAAACGCCTATCCTGGTCATGATCGACCTCGACCTGGGCATGAATGACCACCTCTGCGCGCCCTTCCAATGGGATGACAATCGCGACTACGACCGTGGTAAAGTGTACACAGCCGAAGACCTGGAAAAAATCAAGGAATTTGGCCGTTACAAGGACGTCGACGGCGACGGCATTCCGTACCGCACCATTCCAGGCACGCACCCAACCAAAGGCTCCTACTTCACGCGTGGCACTTCCCGCGACGAAATGGCGCGCTATACGGAAGAAAGCGAACCTTATGTGCGCAACATGGAACGCCTGCTGAAAAAATGGAATACGGCCAAGACACTGGTTCCGGCTCCCGAATTCTACCAAAAAAAGAATTCCAGTCAGAACGGGTTGATTTTCTTCGGCACCTCGACATATGCAGCCCTGGAAGCGCTGGATTTGCTGAACACGGCTGGCACCCCGATGGATGCTATGCGCCTGCGCTCGGCACCGTTTTCCCAGGAAGTCCTCGATTTCATTGAAAGCCATGAAGTGGTGTATGTCATTGAACAAAATCGCGACGCTCAGATGCGTTCCATTCTGATCAACGAACTGGAAATCGATCCTTTCAAACTGGTTCCCATTCTGAACTTTGACGGCATGCCCATTACTGCCGACCACATTGTAAAACAGATCGAGCGCAAGCAAAAACCTGTTTCCAATGGAGTTGCGTACAATTAGTTATCAGTTATCAGTTATTGGTTATCAGGGTGGTTGGGGTACTTTAGTACAATTGCTTGGCATCTCTGACAAGAAAACAAAAAAACAGAACAGATGTACCCCAACCACCCTGATAACCAATAACTGATAACCAATAACTGATAACAACCTTACTCACTACACTCTACCAACAAGAAGATATGTCTTTCATTCGTCCGATATTCAGACACCCCGAATCACCAAAAAATGACCTGGGGTACACGCGCCAGTACTACGAAGGTGTATTGTCGACCCTTTGTGCAGGATGTGGCCACGACTCCATCAGCGGCGCCATCATTCAGGCCTGTTTTGAAATGAACATCGAACCGCACCGGGTAGCCAAACTGTCGGGGATCGGATGTTCTTCCAAAACGCCTGCGTATTACCTCGGCAACTCGCACGGATTCAACTCCGTACACGGTCGTATGCCATCTGTGACTACAGGCGCCAGCCTTGCCAACCGCAAGATGCTGTACCTCGGCGTATCTGGCGATGGTGACACGGCATCTATTGGCATGGGCCAGTTTGTACACGTGGTGCGCCGCAACCTGAATATGGTGTATATCGTGATGAACAACGGCTGCTATGGCCTCACCAAAGGACAGGACTCGGCCACTGCCGACTATGGTTCGGTGAACAAAAGCGGCTCGGCCAATATGTTCCAAAGCATCGACCTGGCAGGACTCGCACTGGAACTGGGTGCTACCTTCGTGGGCCGCAGTTTTTCGGGCGACAAAACCCAACTGGTGCCGATGATCAAGGCTGCCATGTCGCACAATGGCTTTGCTTTTATCGACGTCGTTTCTCCCTGCGTGACATTCAACAACAACCAGGGGTCCACCAAATCGTACGATTACGTGCGTGAGCACATCGAAGCCACTTCTGCCATCGATCTGGTGCCGGAAAAAACGGAAATTACCACACAATACGATGCAGGCACGACCAAACGCATCGAAATGCACGATCATTCGATCATCGAATTGCACAAACTGGCAGAAGGCTGGGATCCCACCGACCGCCATTCGGCTGTGGAGCGTCTGCAGGCTTCGCGCGTCAAAGGGGAAATTCTTACCGGACTGCTTTACGTGGATACGGAAAGTAAGGATTTGCACGAATTGATTGAAACGGTACCACAGCCTCTCAACTCGCTTACTAAAAGCGATTTGTGTCCGGGCAGCGGAGCGCTGGAGCGGATCAACGGGGAATTCCGGTAGTTGTTATTAAGTTATTGGTTATTAAGTTATTAGGGGTGGGTAAGGGTTTATGGGTTCATTTCATTTGATTGCTCGAAAAGTAATGCCAGAAGAAATGAACCCATAAACCCTTACCCACCCCTAATAACTTAATAACCAATAACTTAATAACTCAAGTTCGTTAGATCCACCCGCCTGAACTCCACTTCCGCCCCCTCGGCTTGCAGTGCAATCTGGCCGCGGTCGGCAGTACAGTTGGTGCCATGGTTCACCAGTTCACCATTCACCCATACTTTGACGTTTCTGTCCTGGCATTCGATTGCCATTGTGTTCCATTCACCAAGCGGTTTTTCGGAGCCGTTGGTGAGGTTGATGATGCGGCGGGCCTTGCCTTCGGTCGTTCCCCAGTTTTCTTTAGGCCCACGCCGTTTATCCATATGTGGTACGGTAATATCTTCGAGAATGCACCAGAAATCGCCCGCATCCTGGTATTCCATTTGTACTTCCAGTGATTGGGGAAACATACCGTACAGCGCGCGTGGTTTGGAAGCGTGTATGAGTACGCCACAATTGCCGGGTACTGCTGAGAAACGATATTCCACTTCCAGGCGGTAGTTGCGATAAATTTTGTCGGTAATCAGGTGCCCGCGCGGCTCACCAAGGCTTACCAGCAGGCTGTCGCGTACAATAAAAGGGCTGTTCAAGGCCGGGTTTTTGTCCATATCCGGAACATCCACGTGCCAGCCTTTCAAGTCTTTGCCATTGAAGAGGTGAACCACTTTTTTGCGCGATTCAGGCGCCACAAAGGAGAGACAAGTGATTCCCAAAAAAAGGATCAGGCATGTAGCGAGCGGAAAAGGACGATTCTTGGAAAAAGGCTGCATAGAATGTTCTTTTTTGGATGGGTATGAATGGATTTATTTGTATACGAATACTTTCAGGGCTGTTTTGTGGCAATAATATGTAAAATTTATTATTTTATCACCACTCACCACTCACCACTCACCACTCACCTCTAAAAAGACGAGCCATCCCGGACTCCCGGAATGACTCGTCTTTATATTTCAGTTAAAATATCAGTAAATCGTTATTGAGAAAAATTATCGTGAAGCCAGGTATTTGCACAAATGCTCCCTAACCACCCTGATAACCAATAACTGATAACCGATAACCAATTACATCATGCCGCCCATACCACCCATGTCAGGGTGTGCGTGGCCGCCTGCTGCTTTTTTCTCTGGCTTGTCATTGATGACACATTCGGTGGTCAACACGAGGCCGGCGATGGAAGCAGCGTTTTCGAGGGCAACGCGGGTTACTTTCGTCGGGTCGATGATACCTGCTTTTTTCAGGTCTTCGTATTCGCCGGTACGAGCGTTGTAACCGAAGGCGCCTTTGCCGTCGAGGATTTTGTGGAACACCAGCGAACCGTCGACACCTGCATTTTCAGCGATGATACGCACAGGTGCTTCCAGTGCTTTGCGAACGATCGCGATACCGGTGGTTTCGTCGTCGTTGGCGCCTTTCAGTTTGTCGAGGCTATGGATGGTGCGCACCAAGGCTACGCCACCACCCGGAACGATACCTTCTTCGATAGCAGCGCGGGTAGCGTGCAGGGCGTCATCGACGCGGTCTTTCTTTTCTTTCATTTCCACTTCGGTAGCGGCGCCCACGTAGAGCACTGCCACGCCACCTGCCAGTTTGGCAAGACGTTCCTGCAGTTTTTCGCGGTCGTAGTCGCTGGTAGTGGAATCGATTTGTTGTTTGATCTGGGCAACGCGGGCTTTGATGTCGTCGGCTTTGCCTTTACCGCCAACGATTGTCGTATTGTCTTTATCGACCGTGATGCGTTCGCAGGAACCCAGGTGTTCGAGGCCGGCATTTTCCAGTTTGTAGCCTTGTTCTTCGCTGATAACAGTACCGCCGGTAAGGATGGCGATGTCTTCCAGCATGGCTTTGCGGCGGTCGCCGAAGCCCGGGGCTTTCACGGCAACCACTTTGAGGCCGGCGCGCAGGCGGTTTACAACCAGTACGCCAAGTGCCTGACTATCAACGTCTTCTGCGATGATCAGGAGTGGACGGCCGGTTTGCAGGCTTTTTTCGAGCACTGGAACCAGGTCCTGCATATTGCTGATTTTCTTGTCGGTGATCAGCAGGTAAGGGTTTTCGTAGTCGGCCACCATTTTCTCGGCGTCCGTGATGAAGTAGGGGCTGAGGTAGCCGCGGTCGAATTGCATACCGATTACTTCGTCTACGTAGGTGTCGGTACCTTTTGCTTCTTCTACCGTGATGACACCGTCTTTGGTCACGCGTTTCATAGCGTCGGCGATCAGCGAACCGATGGCTTCGTCGTTGTTAGCGGAGATAGCAGCAACTTGCTGGATTTTGTTGAAATCTTCACCGATTTGCTCCGACTGGTCTTTCAAGTGGGAAACGATGGATTTTACGGCTTTGTCGATACCGCGTTTCAGATCCATTGGATTGGAACCGGCGGCTACGTTTTTGAGGCCGGCTGTCACGATAGCCTGTGCCAGAACAGTAGCGGTGGTGGTACCGTCGCCGGCAGCATCGGCGGTTTTGCTGGCTACTTCTTTCACCATCTGGGCGCCCATGTTGGCAATCGGATCTTCCAGTTCTACTTCCTTGGCTACCGAAACACCGTCTTTGGTAACGACTGGAGCACCGAATGATTTCTGGATGACAACATTACGGCCTTTGGGGCCGAGGGTAACTTTTACGGCATTCGAAAGGGCGTCCACGCCCTCTTTCAGTTTTTCACGTGCTTCTGTATTAAAACTGATTTGCTTTGCAGACATATTGTTGTAGAATTAAAGTAATGAGGAATGGGTGGTTTCAGGGGAGAATAAAATGGTATGTAAAACCTTGAAAATCCGTGACTTAGAGCACTACCAAGATTTCATCTTCTCTCATGATGATGTAGTCTTGGCCTTCAAAGGTGATTTCCTGGCCTGCATATTTGCCATACAGCACGATATCGCCTGCAGCAACGGTCATCATGTTGCCATCTTTGCCAGGGCCTACTGCGACTACTTCGCCGCGCTGTGGTTTTTCTTTGGCAGTGTCCGGAATGATGATACCTCCTTTGGTCTTCTCGTCGGCTGGTGCGGGCTTGATAATCACACGGTCAGCGATTGGTTTCATACTTTTTCAATATTTATGTTTAGGTGAAACAAGTTTAGAGGCCGCAAAACAAAATTTTCTGCGGACACCAGCCTTTTATCAGACTTCGTGCCACACAGTATTTTCTGCCATTTTTACAGACACACTGCGACAAACCTGACAGGTGTAGGAAAAAACATGACAGGGCACCGCGCTTTTGTGTCTTTTCGCGTTATGCCGAACATGAAACCTACCATCCACATTCTCGAAAAAAAACTGCTCTCCGACAACTGGTACAAACTCTGGCGCTACACCTTCGAACTGACCCGTACAGATGGCGTAACACAAACCCAGCAACGCGAAGCCTACGACCGGGGCAATGGCGCAGCCATTCTGCTCTACAACCCTGAGCAGCAAACGGTGATTCTGACCCGACAGTTTCGGATGCCGACGTTTGTCAATGGAAATCCCGATGGCATGATGATAGAAGCCTGCGCCGGCTTGCTCGACGAGGACGATGCCGAACAAGCCATTCGCCGCGAAACGGAAGAAGAAACAGGCTATAAAATCGGCGAGGTACAAAAGGTGTTCGAGGCTTACATGAGTCCCGGTTCCGTCACAGAAATCCTGCACTTTTTTGTAGCGGCATATACGCCTGCACACAAGGTGACAGAAGGCGGCGGCGTGGCGCACGAACAGGAAAACATCGAAGTGCTGGAACTACCTTTTTCACAAGCGATGGACATGGTGCGAAACGGGGAAATAAGGGATGCGAAAACGATTATGTTGTTGCAGTATGCGGAGATAAATGGGTTGGTTTGAAGGGATTCTGTTCGGCTTCGCCTCACGAATCGGGGGACTTGGGATTTTACGGATCAAGCGGATTTTTTTAATTTTTCCGCCTTCGGCGATACTGCATAAAAATCAGAATACAGTGGCCGTCAGGCCACCAAAAATCCGCTTGATCCGCAAAATCCCAAGTCCCCCGATTTGTGAGGCGAAGCAGAACAAAATCCCTTCCCCTCAAAACTCCACCTTATAAAACAACACCGGAATCAGTCCCGCCTGCCGGCTGTATTTCACCTCTTCCGCCACCTGGTCGTAGTACCGATTGAGCACATTGGTGCGATTGCTTGCATTTTGAAGGTCGATCCCGAGTGTGGTGGTCAGGTGTGCATAGTTGCGTTTCAGGCGGGCGCCAAGGTCGAGGCGGAAGTAGTCGGGCATGTTTTCCTCATAGGCACGCGATTCGTCGCGCACGGTACGTCCTTCTGCGCGCGAGGCAGCCACATCTACGGGCGTGTCGCGCAGGCCGCCCGCGTGCACCAGTTTCATATTCAGGGCGATACTGCGGTTTTTGCGCGAGGTGTTCCATTGCCATTCCTTGCCTGCGGTAAATGTATTGGCATAGTTGCCGTTGAAACGTGTGTCGCGCCAGATGCCGTCGCTGCCGCGGTATTCGGAAGAGTAAACGGACGATGACAACAGGAAATACAAACCCCGTGTAAGGAATTTTTCAAAGGTCAGTTCAAAACCGTAGTTGCGGCCATTGCCTTCATTTACAAGCGCTTGTGATTCGAAACCGTCGATGGAATTGAGCAAGGAGAAAGACGTCGGCCCTGCTGCGCTCACGGGCACATCGTACAGATACTGGTAATAGGCTTCCGTTTTCAGGTGCAAGTTGCCGGACATCATGCGGTCGTACGACAACACGAGGTGGTGTGCTTTGGTCGACTTCAGGTTGTGATTGGGCGTATCGGCTCCGTTTTCGGCGCCGACAAAATAAACGCCCATTGGCTGAGTTTGTGCGTGCAGGCCATATCCGAGACTCAGCGAACTACGTTCCGTAAAAGCGTATTTTACCGAGGCGCGCGGCTCCAGCGATGTGCTGTTGTTCAGAAACAGCGTCTGGGTATGCAGCCCGCCATTCAGCGTCCATTGTTCGCTGGCGCGGAACTGCCACTGCGCGAATGCATTCAGCGTTTGTGTATTTCCCGTGGTGCGAATGTACTGGCGCAGGTAGTTTTCCGAAAAATCCCATTCCGACTGCCGGAAACGGAAATCCAGCAGGTTAAAATAGGCTCCGGCGCGCAGGAAATGCCGCGCATTGAATTTGTGGTTCAGCACCGTCGACAGCGTGTATTTCGTTTGTTGGTGCTGCTGGTCGTAGTTGCGGCGCAGGGTATAATCCGACTGGAATTCATCCTCATTGAAACTGTTTTCCGTGCCGGAAGCAACCAGTACGGTTTTGATAAAGGTGCGTTCCCAGGCTTTGCTGTGGGTAATACCCACCGCGCCGGTATTGGCCAGGAAATCGCCTTTGTACTTTGAGTAGAGGTCTGATGCCCATTCGGTCGAATCTGCTTTTCCAGGAGTAGTCTGGGTGCTCAGGCCACCCATTCCAAACATGGTGAAGGTGCCTGCTTTACCCGCTGGCATCCACATATTGAAGGACATGTCCTGAAAATTGGTTTCTGCGTCGCCGATTTCCACGCCCATTTTCGACAGCAGCGAGAGGGTAGAGTAGCGGTAGTTGGCCAAAAACGAACCCGTTTGTTTGCCCATGCGCATGGGGCCTTCCGCGGCCACATCGAGCCCAAGCACGCCAGCCTGCAGTGTGTATTCCATTTTATCGGTGTTGCCTTTGCGGAGTTTCAGATCAAAAACACCCGACAGTGCATTGCCATATTCAGCCGGAAATGCCCCGGTCATAAAATCGGAATTGCTCAGCACCTGCGCACTCAGGATGGAAATGCCGCCGCCCGAAGAACCCACATTGGAAAAGTGGTTGGGATTGGGGATTTCCACGCCTTCCATGCGCCACAGCAGTCCGTTGGGCGCGTTGCCGCGAATGACGATGATGTTATTGCCGTCGTGGCCCATCACCACACCGGCGTAGGAAGAGGCCATGCGCGCCGGGTCGTTGACGGCGGCCGCAAAACGCTGGGTTTCTTCTACAGAAAAAGTGCGGGCGCTCACCGTAGCGAGTTCATTGAGCGGTTTTTGTTTTTCCACTTTGGCGGTGATCACCACCTCGTTGGCCTTGAGCACGGATTCTTCCATTTCGATGGAGAGTTCCACTTCTTTACCGGAATTGACGGTAATACTCGACAAAATGGCATCTTTGTAACCCAGATAGGTCACCGAGATGCCGATTTTACCCACCGGCACCTGGGCAATTCGGAAATGGCCATCCACATCGGTGACGGCGCCGAGGGTGCGCGGTTCGGACCCTTCCGGAAGAATGGCAACGACAGTAGCGCCGATGAGCGGGGTTTTGATGCCTTTTTCCAGGACGGTGCCTTTTACGATTTGGGTGTACTTTTGGGCGCTCGAAATAGAGGGAAAAAAAAGCAGGTGCAGGAATACAAGCGCGAGGGATTTCAACAGGTGTTGCATGTCAATTTTTGTTTTTGTTTTCAGTTATTTTGATAAAAAGGCACAGGCTTCCAGGCCTGCCCAAGTGTGTGCAGGAAAATTTTTGGGGTTGGCAGTTATATTTTACAGGATGTAACGAATGGTGGTGGCTCCGAATCCGATGTTCAAGCCACTGTAATACCCGTTCAGCAGGTAGCGCCCCATCAGATCAGCCGAAATGGTGAGCGGAAAATCTTTAATCCGGTACTCCAGTCCAATATACGCTTCCGGGCCAATGCCCAGCGTTCCGAGGGTCGCCTGGTGTTTTTCCTGGTGGTAATTGTACATAAACATGGCGCCTCCAATACCGGTATACCATCTCAACTGTGGCACGGTTTGTATTTTTCTGTAGGTCTGGTAACTGGCGTGGACATGCATAACAGAACCGGCGCGAAACGAACGGACACCGCCAAACACTTCGAGGGCATTTGATTCTTTCAGGAAAGTGAGGTAGGATAGTGAAGTGAATTCTCCGAACTTTGCTCCGACAGCCGAACGGTATGTCTGTGCAGCGGCCTGAAAGTGGGCGCAAACAAGTACCGAAAAGGCAAGTATTACATGTTTCATTTTATATGCAGTTGATAGTCAGGTGCTTACCAGTGTGATTGTTGTTGGATGTGAAACCCGCCAGGATTTATCCCGGAGGACCGAGTGAAGACACCGACTACCGGCAAATACCCTGACGGCCACCTGAAAAAAATATTTTTTAAAAAAATCCGGACTCCGCATCAGGGTTAAGACTCTGTTAAAGTGTCTGGGAATAACACCACCAGTGGAAAGACGAGACGACCCAACCTTGCTTCAGGCGATTCAACAGGGAGATGAATCGGCTTTTGACGCGCTGTTCCGTAGGTACTACGAACCGCTGTGTCATTATGCCGCTTCGCTTACCGACGGTGATCTGGATGAAGCGGAAGACCTGGTGCAACAATCGTTTGTAAAACTGTGGGAGCAACGCGCCACTTTTGAAGTGCAGTGGTCGGTGAAAGCCTATTTGTATAAAATGGTGCACAACCGCTGCCTCAACCGTATCCGCGATGCTCAAACCCGCGAGAAATACAAAGTGTATAATGCTGCACAATTGGAACAAGGCTATGAAAACGACCCCGGCGCCGCTTCGGAACTGAACGAGCGCATCCTGCAGGCACTCGATACCTTGCCGACAGAATGCCGCCGTATTTTCGAATTGAGCCGTTTTGAAGAATTAAAATACCGCGAAATCGCCGACCAACTGGGAATTTCCATCAAAACCGTGGAAACCCAGATGGGCAAGGCGCTTCGCCTGATGCGCACCGAACTGGCGGATTACCTGATTACGCTGATCGCCCTTTTGCATTGGATGCTACTATGACAGACAACTACGCCCATATAGACGAATTGCTGGCCAAACGCCTGGCCGGTGAGACCACCAAGCAGGAGGAGGCCCTGATCGAGTCGTGGCTGCAGGAATCGGCCGACAACAGCCGCTATTTCGATAGCCTTCAGCGCCTTTGGTCGCAGGCGCCCACTGCGCGTGCTGCCACGCTTCGCCCGGTAGATACTGAAAGCGCCTTGCAAAAAGTAAGGGCACAAATGCAGCCCGCTGCCCCCGTAGCCCGCCGCATTTCCATGTATCAGTGGATGCCCGCCGCTGCTGCCGTGCTGGCATTGGTGGTAGCCGCTGTGTTCTTTTTCAGAAATGAAACCGATACGCCGGAAGTGCAGATTGCCGCCGCAACCAGCACCCTCACCGATACATTGACTGACGGCTCCGTAGTGGTGCTTAATCGGAACTCCGCCCTGCGCATTGCCGGTAATTTCAACAAAAAAGAACGGCGCATGCGGCTGGAAGGAGAGGCCTACTTCGCTGTAGCGCACGACCGCGAAAAACCTTTTGTGATCGAGGTGCAACAACTGGAAGTAAAGGTGGTAGGAACCGAATTCAACGTAGACAACCGCTCCGAACCCGGCCGCGTAAAAGTGTCGGTAACAGAGGGTAAAGTTCAACTCAGCGCCGGCGCACAAAACCTGCTGCTGGTGGCTGGCGAACAGGCGATTTATGAATCAGGCAGCGGAAATATCACCCGGGTGGCCAAACCCAATCCCAATGTGCTGGCTTACAAAAACCGCTATTTCGATTACGATGCCACGCCACTCGGCCAGGTGGTGCGCGAACTCAGCGATGTGTACGGCGTGGATATTTCATTGAAAAACAAGGTATTGGAAAACTGCATCCTGCACGCTCGCTACGACAACCTGGAACTCGACCGCGTGCTTGATCTCATTGCCGATTCCTTCTCCCTGACCGTGGAAAAGAAAGACGGGAAAGTGGTGCTGGATGGAACAGGATGTGGGGGGAATGATGAATGATGAATATGGCTGCTCGGAAATATATATGGATGGTTATTATTTGGTGGTCGGCTGTTCAGGCAGGCGGGGCGGTGGAATTGCTGGAAAGGCGTGTGGATTTGGTGTTTAAAAACACGCCGATTCGCGACGCTTTGCAGGTAGTTGCCCAACGCGCCGGTTTCGAATGGTCGTACAATGCCGGCATCATCGATGCATCGCGCAAAGCCAACCTCATTGCCAACGACTGGACGGTGCGCGAAGCGCTGTATGAAATTCTGGGTGAAGGCTACGAATTCAAACCCAATGGAAACTACCTCATCCTGAAAAAACGCCGCAAACCCGCCGAACAACTCAGCGGCTACGTAAAAGACCCGGTTACAGGTCAACGCCTCGCCAATGCGACGGTGTACGACCGCCAAACATTGCGCGCCACGACGACCGACTCCAACGGCTACTACGAACTGAAGGTGCGCAAAAAAACAGAAGTGGTGGTGGCGCGCCTCGACTACCGCGACACCATATTTACCGTTTCGAGTCAGACGCCGCGATTCCAGAAGATTGATTTAAAGGTAAATACCGTCACGCCTGTTCGCCGCACCATGACGCTGGAGGAAAGTCTGCAAATAGCGGCTACCAAAGCCGAACGTTTTTTCAAAGCCACCCTCGAAAAATGGAACGCCGTGAATGTGGCCGACTCCCTGCACCGACGATACCAGGTGTCATTCCTGCCCGTTTTGGGCACCAACCACACGCTGAGCGCCAAGGTGGTCAACGACTGGTCGTTCAACGTGCTTGCCGGTACATCACTGGCCAACAGAAGGCTGGAAATCGCCGGACTGGCCAACTTCACGCGCAAAGAAGTCCAGGGCGTACAAATCGCCGGTATTTTCAACGAACTCCACGGCAACCAGAACGGTGTGCAGGTGGGCGGCATTTACAACCACTGCGGCGATACGCTGGCGGGTATGCAAATCGCCGGAATTGTCAATTTCAATCGCCACGCCGAAGGTGTAGCCTCTCAGATCGGCGGCATTGGCAACCATACTCGCAGCGGCAAAATGTTGTTGCAGGTAGGTGGCATATACAATTTTGTTCCCGAAGTGGAAGGCAGCCAGATCGCGGGCATCGTCAATCGGGCCGACACAATCACCGGCATTCAGGTGGCGGGTATTGTTAACCACGCCAAAAAGGTACGCGGCCTGCAAATCGGCCTGATCAACTCTGCCAAAGAAGTAGAGGGCCTGCAAATCGGCCTGATTAATCGCTCGGGGCGGCGGGTAACGCCGTTTTTCAACTGGTAAATATGAGTCGCCAGCGCCTCTTGCTTTTGATATTAGTGTTGCTGCTATTCGGGTTCTTTATTCGCAACCTCGACTGGCAGAAAGCCTTTGCCTCTCTTCAACAGTTGGGCTTCCGTTTTTTATGGCTTTTGCTCATTACCGCCGTGGGATATACCTGTGCCACCCTGGGCTGGCGATATTGCATGGGCGAACCTGGTAAGGTGCTGTCTGTCAAGAGTTTATTCCTGATTCGTCAGGCAGGAGAAGCAGTGAGTTTTATTCAGCCCACCAGCGCAGTCGGCGGAGAGGCTGTGAAAATCATTTTGCTGCAACAGAAAGGGATCAATCCGGCTACCCTGATCGCTGCCGCATTTGTTTCCCGCACAGGGATGGTGTTGGCACAAGTGCTTTTGTTCTTCGTTTCAAGTATTGGAAGTTCGATGTTTTCATTTCAACTACCCGATACGATGGCCGGCGCGTGGCCCTGGCTCGCAGGTCTGACGGGGCTGGTGCTGCTGATTCGGCGCCGTCGTTTTTTTCTGGAATGGCTGCAACAACGCACACAAAAACGCAAATGGGCAGAGCGACTGGCTCATTTCATGGCTCAACTGGAACAAGGCTGGCAGGAATGGAATACCTCGATTCGCAACAACCCGCAGGCGTTTTTACTGGCTATGCTGTTTTTTGTGCTGTATTGGGTGATCGATTCGATGGAACTGTGGTTGATGCTGCATTTTCTGGGCGCCGACATCCAAGCAGTTCAGGCCGTTGCTATCAACACCGGCGTAGCCTTCTACAAAGCCGCTGCCGGTTTTATTCCAGGCCAGATTGGGGTGGAAGAATTTGCCAACAAGGTGATGCTCGACAAAATTGTGGCATCGGGCAGTGACGATTTATGGCTCACCGTGTCGCTGATCCGCCGGGCGCGGCAGGTGTGCTGGATTTTATTTGGACTGCTGGTGTTTTGGAGAGGTGTGAGAGAGGGTGAGAGGGTGAGAGAGTGAGAGAGTGAGAGAGTGAGAGGGTACTGCTCCGCTGTAACATTTTCAAAAAAAATCCCGCATCTCCTCTTTTTTCCCGGCACACCCTTTTACCTTTGCGTCCCGATATGAAAAAACGACTCAACAGGTTTTTTGTATTCGGACATGCCGGAAATGGGGCCATGCGCCTGTTTCCGGCATTTTTTTGCCCCCAATCCGACAGGGTTGCAGAGGACATAACGTTCTCTCACTTCTCACTCTCTCACCCTCTCACTCTCTGATTTCCGCGTGAAAGATAATTCCATTCAATCTATCCTCATCATTGGCTCCGGCCCCATCATTATCGGTCAGGCCTGCGAATTCGACTATTCCGGCTCACAAGCCAGCCGTTCACTTCGGGAAGAAGGCATTAAAGTGGCGCTCATCAATTCCAACCCCGCCACCATCATGACCGACCCGGTGACGGCTGATTATATTTACCTGAAGCCGCTCACGCCGGAAAGTATTGAGGCTATTTTGAAAATGCACCAGGAAGACCCCAGCCTGCCCACGCTCGATGCCGTATTGCCCACCATGGGCGGCCAAACAGCGCTCAACCTCGCCATCGAATGCGAAAAAATGGGCATCTGGGAGCAATACAACTGCCGCATGATCGGGGTAGACACGGCAGCCATCGAAACCACCGAAAACCGCGAGGCATTCAAAAAACTCGTGGTCGACCTCGGGCTGTCCGTAGCGCCCTCGTATATCGCCAACTCCTATCTGGAGGGCAAGGAAGCCGCGCAAAAGATTGGTTTCCCGCTTGTTATTCGTCCGTCGTACACGCTCGGAGGCACAGGCGGCGGCTTCTGTATGCGCGAAGACGATTTCGACGAGGCCCTGAAAAACGGCCTCAACGCTTCTCCAACCCACGAGGTGCTGGTAGAAAAAGCCGTACTGGGCTGGAAAGAATTTGAACTGGAACTGTTGCGCGACAAACTCGACAACGTCGTCATCATCTGCACCGTGGAAAACCTCGACCCCATGGGTATCCACACAGGCGACAGCATCACTGTGGCGCCGGCCATGACGCTCTCCGACACGGCGTATCAGGACATGCGCAACCAGGCCATCAAGATCATGCGCGCCCTGGGCAATTTTGCCGGAGGTTGCAATGTTCAGTTTGCACAAAACCCTGAAAACGAACAACTTATTGCCATTGAAGTAAATCCGCGTGTGTCGCGTTCCTCGGCTCTGGCCTCCAAGGCCACGGGGTATCCCATTGCAAAAATTGCTGCCAAACTCGCCATAGGCTACACGCTCGACGAACTGAAAAACCAGATCACCAAAACCACTTCGGCTTACTTCGAACCCACGCTCGACTATGTGATCGTGAAAATGCCGCGCTGGAACTTCGATAAATTCCACGGCGCCGACCACCGCCTCGGCCTGCAAATGAAATCGGTAGGCGAGGTGATGGCGATCGGCCGCTCGTTCAACGAAGCGCTGCAAAAAGCCTGTCAGAGCCAGGAAAACAACCGCACGGGCCTGGGCGCCGACAAAAAGGAATGGCTGCGCACCGACGACATCCTCGAACGCCTTGAAAAGGTGAGCGACGACCGCATTTACCGCGTGAAAGACGCCCTGCGCCTCGGCATCCCATCCAAAACCGTTCAGAAATTTACGGGCATCGACTCCTGGTTTATCGGCCAGATCAAAAACCTCGTGAAAATGGAGGAACAACTCCTGCGCTACAACGTGCCGGAGGACATCCCGACCGATTTCTTTATCGAACTCAAAAAGAACGGTTACTCCGACGCGCAAATCGCCTGGTTGCTGCGCATCGACGAGAAATTTGTGACCCAGGAGCGCAAACGCCGCGACATCCGCCGGGTGTATAAAATGGTAGACACCTGCGCCGCCGAGTTCGAGAGCAAAACGAACTATTTCTACTCGACCTTCGACGACCGCAACGAAAGCATCGTCACCGACAAAAAGAAAGTAGTGGTGCTGGGCTCCGGCCCCAACCGCATCGGCCAGGGCATTGAGTTCGACTACTGCTGCGTACACGGCGTGCTGGCTGCCAAAGAGGTTGGTTATGAGGCGATTATGGTAAACTGTAACCCCGAAACGGTATCCACCGATTTCGACATTGCTGATAAACTCTACTTCGAACCTGTGTACTGGGAGCACCTCGAAGAAATCCTCGAACACGAAAAACCCGACGGCGTCATCGTGCAACTCGGCGGCCAGACGGCCCTCAAACTCGCCGAAGACCTGCACAAAAAAGGCTGGAACATCATCGGCACCAGTTTCGACAACATGGACATTGCCGAAGACCGCGGCCGCTTCTCTGACCTGCTCAAGGAACTCGACATCCCGTATCCTAAATACGGCGTCGCCCACGACGTGGACGCCGCGCTCGATGTGGCCCGCCAGATACCGTACCCGCTACTGGTGCGCCCTTCGTACGTGCTCGGTGGTCAGCGCATGAAAATTGTGATCAATGACAACGAATTGGAGCGTCAGGTGCTGTCCATCTTCAAACACCTGCCCGACAACAAAGTCCTCATCGACCAGTTCCTCGAACGCGCCAAGGAAGCCGAAATCGACGCCATTTTCGATGGCGACGACATCCACATCATGGGCATCATGGAGCACATCGAGCCGGCCGGTATCCACTCGGGCGACTCTTCGGCCGTGTTGCCGCCGTACTCGCTCGGACCTATCGTGATCCAGAGCATGTGCGAATACGCCGAACGCATCGCCAGAGCCTTGAATATCAAAGGGTTGATCAATATTCAGTTTGCAATCAAAAACGACCAGGTATACGTCATCGAAGCCAACCCGCGCGCTTCGCGCACCACGCCGTTTATCGCCAAAGCCTATGGGGTGCCGTACCTCAACATTGCCACTAAAATCATGCTGGGTACGCACAAACTGAAAGATTTCGAGATGATCAACCGCATGGATGGCTATGCAATCAAAATTCCGGTGTTCTCCTTCGAAAAATTCCAGCATGTAGACAAACGACTCGGGCCGGAAATGAAGAGCACGGGCGAGGCGATTTACTTTATCAAGGATTTGAAAGACCCGTATTTCAGGGAGTTGGAAAGGAATCGGAGTATGTATTTGTATAACTGACGCAGAGAAAAATATTTGGTAGTCTGGGGTAGAGCCGCTATTTTAGCGACCTGTAAACTCCCTATGACTTATGAGCGGCTTTTTTGATTGACGGAAGTCCCTTTCCCAGACTGCATGGCGGTGGGGGAAAGGGATTTTTATTTGAGGTAAATAGATCGTGTAGATATTATTGAAAGGGAGCGTAATTCATTGTAATTGAATGAAATAAAAGAAATACAGTATATTGAAAAATACACCCGATTCCCCTTCCCAAAAAAATATCAACTACGGCAACATCACTGCCGGCGGCGACGTCCATATTGGTGACAATTACTACCTCGTTGAAAAAGCGCTGCAACACAGCATTCTATTCCTGCGCATCGAACCCGCAGAAGGCGGCATATACAGCCTGAATATGCACATAAAATCCAGGCACGATGGCGCATCAAAACTGGGCACTTCCGGAGAACCCCTCCTGCAACATGCCGTAGCCGTCAACATACCTGCCGGGTTGTTCGACGACCTGATGGAATTTCAGGCTTTCCGCCGCGGCAGCGACAGCCCCATGCGGCTGAAAGGCGAGCAAACCTGGAACCCTTCGAGCATCATTGCTTTTGAAAACCGCTTGTCGCAGCAACTGTACGACGCCTTTTTTTCCGGCGATATCGGGCAGGTATGCGCGGATTTCATTCATTTACTGGAATCCAAACGGATCGAGGAACTGCTGCTGGTGTTGTCCACCAATGATGAAAAAATCATCAACCTGCCCTTTGAAATGGTCTTGCCTTTGCTGTTTCCTTCCAAATTAGGAGAAGCAAAAAAGAGCCTGACAGCCAGCAATTTCGGCCTGGTGCGCACAAAAGTCGGGTCGCTGGAAGCCTTTAATATGCAAGGCGACCTCGCAACAGCCGCCCCGCTGAAAATGCTGTTTATCACCGCCCTGCCCGAAGACCTCGACGAGCGCGGAAAAATGCTGCAAATTGAGGAAGAACAAACGCGCCTGATCCAGTCCATCGGCGCGCTGGAAGCCACCGGCGACAGCAAACCAAAAATTGCCATCGAATTTCTGGAAAACGCCTCGCTCGAAGAACTCGACAAAGCCCTGAGCGCTCGCCAGCACGACATCGTTCACATCAGCGGGCACGGCGCTTACCATGCCGGTGAAAAAAAGGGCGTTTTGTATTTTGAAAACGAAGACGGCGACGAGGAACAGGTATCCGGCGCGGCCCTGGGCGAATGCCTGCGCGGGCACCAGTGCGTCAAACTCCTGATTCTGAGTGCCTGCGAAACGGCCATGGCGGGGCAGGAAGGCGGCGTAACCGAGCAAGCGGCCACGTTCGGCGTGCCGGCCATTGTGGCTATGCGCTTTGCGGTGACGGACGAAGGCGCCAAGGTGTTCACCACCGAACTGTACACCCGCCTCGCGCAGGCGCAGACGCTCACCCGTTCGCTCGCCTACGCGCGCGAAGCGCTGCACCGGGAGGTGGCACAACGCAGAGAAGCGGCGCCGCATGTTCCCTATATCGCCGAGTGGTTTACGCCGGTGATTTACCAAAACCAGGCCATGGGCAGCCTGATCGACCCGACGCAGCCCTATCATTTGCCGGATCAATTTTATCCGCAAAGCAGTTTTCTCAAAACTTCCAAATCGCGGCTCATCGGCGAGGGATTTATCGGCCGCAAACGCTACCTGATACAGATGCGGCAGGCATTTCGGGCGGACAAACACGTTTGCCTGCACGGACTGGGCGGCCTGGGCAAAACAACCCTGGCGGAAGCCTTTGCCCACAACTACGACAACCATAGCCACCAGATCGTTATTTTCCGGAATGGCAACCAGATCAACGAAGCGCATATTCTGCAAACACTGCAAAAACGCTTCGAGCAGGTCAACCCCGCGCTGGCAGCCCAAACGCAGGAAATACTCGACAACCCGCAAGTGGAAGTGCTGGACAAACTGCAGGTACTGCTGGACAACTACCTGCGCGGACGCAAAACCATCCTGATTTTCGACAATGTGGAAGACGTGCAGACCGACGAGGAAGGGCAATACCACCAGAAAATTGCCAGCGACCTACTCGGCTCATTTTTGAAGTATTTGTGTGAAAATACCCCTAAAAACTGCCATATCCTGTTCACCACCCGCTACAAAATAGATGACCTGGCGGATGTGGTCATGCACCTGCCTTTGGACAAAATGGGCTACGCCGAGCAATATCGCCTGCTCAATTACTCCGAAGTGCTGCGAAAGATCGATCTGAAAGACCGCGACGATGTGTACAAACGCCTCGACGGGCACCCGCGCGGCTACGAATACCTCGAAGCCCTGCTGAAAAAAGACAAGACCTTCTCCTGGCAGCAGGTGGCAAAATCAGAAGAGAAAGTGTTCGAAAACCTGCTGCTGGCAAAGGTGTACGAGCGCCTGACAGAACCGGAGCAGCAGATTTTCCAGCTGGTGTCGGTGTTCATTTCCCGCACCCCGCCGGCTGCTTTAGCCGCTGTGAGCGGGCAGCCCGAAGCGGCATTGATGCCGGTGTTGCAGGCCTTGCAGGACTGGTCCTTGTGTTTTCTGGAAAAAGACGGCCGTTTTGAGGTGCATCGACTGACGCGCGAGTGGATGGGCAGGCATGTGGTGCCGGATGAAAAGAGAAAAGTGTGGGCGCTGAAGGCGGGGGAATATTTTGAAAATCAGTTTACTGTAGGCGACGATTTACTGGCGAAAGCGTATTACGAAGAGGCAGAGGCATGGGAGGGATTTGCAAGGACGTCTTTTCGATTACAGGGGCACTGTCAGTTGATCGGGATGTACCCGCAGGCTTTTGAATTGAATCAGGCGGTTTTAGAGCGAAATATTGATGATAAAACCAATGCAGATGCATTGAATTACAATGGTATGATGTTACATTCTGTGGGGCAGTATGACACTGCGTTGGGCTATTTGGAACAATCCTTAGCCATCCAGCAGCAAATCGGCGACCGGCAGGGGGAGGGCGCGACGTTGAATAACATCAGCCAGATACATAAGGTAAGAGGGGACTATGACACTGCGTTGGGCTATTTGGAACAATCCTTAGCCATTCAGCAGCAAATCGGCGACCGGATGGGGGAGGGCACGACGTTGAATAACCTAGCAACGACTGCATATGCGAAAGGAGACTATGACACTGCGTTGACCTATTTGGAACAATCCTTAGCCATAAGGCAACAAATTGGCGACCGGAATGGGGAGGGCGCGACGTTGAATAACATCAGCCAGATATACGATGCGAAAGGGGACTATGACACTGCGTTGGCCTATTTGGAACAATCCTTAGCCATAAGGCAGCAAATCGGCGACCGGAAGGGGGAGGGCGCGACGTTGAATAACCTGGCAACGACTGCATATGCGAAAGGGGACTATGACACTGCGTTGGGCTATTTGGAACAATCCTTAGCCATTCAGCAGCAAATCGGCGACCGTCAGGGGGAGGGCGTGACGTTGAATAACATCAGCCAGATACATAAGGTAAGAGGGGACTATGACACTGCGTTGGGCTATTTGGAACAATCCTTAGCCATTAGGCAGCAAATAGGCGATATTAATGGTGTGGCAGAAAATCAATTAAACATCGGTGCCATGCTTTTTGAGCAAAACCGCTATGATGAAGCCATCCCGCTCCTCCGCTCCGCCTACCAGATTTTCCAAAAAATCGGCTCACCTGCAATCAAGAATGCAGAAGGTTATCTTAACGCCATCCTCCAACGCATCGGCGAAGACCGCTTCAAAGCCATCCTCTCCACTCTTCAATAAGCCCACCCATCCCGCATGAGCACCCAACACCAGTTTAAAATTCTCAGCCTCGACGGCGGCGGCATCCGGGGCGTCATTCCCTGTCGCATTCTGGAGTTTATAGAGCAGCAGACACGCCCGGTAGGCAATGTGTTTGATCTGATCGCCGGCACCTCTACCGGCGGCATCATAGCCCTGGGGCTGAGCAAACCCGACGCAGATGGCAGGAATGCCTACTCGGCAAGCGATATGCTGGACTTGTACCAGGATTTCGGGAAGGTCATTTTCAAAAAACGCAAGGGCAAGGGCTGGATCAATGGGTTTATCAGTAGTTTCAGCGATACCCTTGATACCGTGACAGACCAGGTTTTTGACCCGGCTGGTCTGGAAAAGCAACTCCTGGAGCGCTTCGGCGACACCCGCCTGCGCGAGGCCATCACCCAGGTGCTGATAACGACCTACGAAATCCAGAAAGGCAAAACCTTTTATTTTCAGTCGCGACTGGCCCACACTTCCGAGGCCGAAAACCTGCTGATGCGGGAAATTGCCCGATCCACCTCGGCAGCGCCCACCTATTTTACACCTTCTGTTGTGAAAGTGGAGGGAAAAGACCAGGGTTTTGTCGACGGCGGGGTATTTGCCAACAACCCTTCCGTGCTGGCCTATGGCGAAGCCAAAGAGCTTTGGAAACGGCGGCAGGGTACCCTCGGCTTCGAGCCCGATGTGCTGCCCGACGACAACGACCTGCCGTTTTTTATGCTGTCTATCGGCACTGGCGACAGCAGCGACTCCATTCCATTGGAAGAAGCAAAAAAATGGGACACCGGCGACTGGATAAAACCCCTGCTGGACAGTGTGTTTATGCGCAGCGTGTCGGAAAGCACCCATTTTACCATGCAACACCTGCTGCCGAAATACACCGACCAAACGCCACGATACGTCCGACTGAACCCGCCCATTCCTAAAAAACACGCGGAAATGTCGGACGCTTCGGATGAAAACATCCAGGCCCTGATTGCCATTGCGGACGAATATATTGAACAAAACAAAAAAGACCTGCTCACCATTTGTGAGTACCTTCGGAATTAATACTACGCCAGAATCGTATGAAACCACAGAACAGTTATGCCCTTTTGATCGGCGTAGGCCAGCGCCCGGACGATACGCCTGCTATTGCCGTCACGGCGGAAGATGCGGCCCGGCTTGCTACGGAATTGAACCAGCGTTGCGGGTTTCCCAGCGGCAATATCCGGCCGCTGAGGGCCGGAGACGCCAGCCGACTCAATATTCTGCGACAGTTGGACAGGCTTGCGGCCGATACGGTGGCGCAGCCGGCCGATCTGGTCATTTTGTTCTTTTCGGGGCATGGCCTGCGCAACGCCGAGCAGTCGTACCTGGTGGGCCATGATACCGACCGGGACGATATTGACAACACAGCCATCGAGGGCGATACTTTTATCAAAAAGATCAATAAAATCAATGCCAAGGCCGTATTGGTGCTGCTGAACTGTTGCCATTCGGGCGCTATTTTGTCGGACGGGTACCAACGCACGGGCATTCCTTTCGACAAGGATGATTTTATCCAAAAGTCGAACAGGGCCATTATCACGGCCTGTACCAACACGGAACTGGCCTACACGAGCACGCCATTGAGCGTATTTACCTATGCGCTGGTGGAAGGCCTGGCCGGCGTACACCTCAAGCACAGCGATAAAAAAACAGTGACGCTGTTCGATCTGGCCATGTTCATACGCGAAGAAGTCGTGTGGCTATCTAAAGGAAAACAACACCCCGAACTGGAAGTGTTGCAGTCCGCGAAAACTGAAAATTTCGAGGTGGTAAACTATCAAAATGGCATTCCAGTCTTTGTCAGAGAAGCCTTTCAGTTGTACGACGAGAAAAAGAATGCCTTGCACCTTGAGCAGCGCGGGGTACAACCCGACACGGCCTATCGGGATAAGTATGCCTGGTTGGGCAGTATAAAAAACGCTGCGATTGACTCTGATATCGAGGCAGGTGGTGATGTGACTTTCGGTGACCGGATTACCGGGCAAAACGGGCCCGTAGATGACAAGTACACTACCAAAAACGCTGCGATTGGCAGCACGATCAAAGCAGGGGGCCATGTAACCTTCGGCGACCACATCGAAGGGCAAAACAAAAAGGCAGATGACAAGTACACTACCAAAAACGCTGTGATTGGTAGCACGATCAAAGCCGGCGGCAATGTCCGCATGGGCGATGAAGTTATTTCCGGAAACCAGCAGGTGAACATCCACAATTATTATAACAACCCGCCTGCCGACAGCAATACCAGCGCATCCAGTCCTACGCCAGCGATAAAAACCCGACTGAAATCGTTACTTTCCAAAGAAAAAACAGGAGAAGTGATAGAGCAACTGCTGGACTACTCCGAGCAAAAGGATAAAGACATGCATCAAACCGTTTTGATTCTTTCGGCACGTTACCACCGCATCAACAACCAGGAGCAAAGAGGCATTATTCACAACCAGGATGCGAATGTGGAGCGCAACAGAATCAATAATACTTTGGCGGATTTGATAGATGATTTGTAGGCGTACATCTCCCGGTTTTCCGTTATGCTACCCCTCTGAATTCCCTGAAACCCGTGAAATCCAAAAAATCACGGTTGTAATCATGGCTTTTTCCTGGTGTGCTGAAGTACTTTTATTCATTAAATGGAATGATTGCTACCTGAAAACAGCATAAACTCGCCACCCAACCTTTTAGCCATGAAAAAACTTCTCCTTTCCCTCGTTCTTTTTGCCATCAGCCTTTCAGCGGCCAAAACACAGATTGCCCTGGAACATGTGTATCCTTTTCCCAACATCTCAAGAGCGCTGATTCCCGGCGCGGGTGAGCGGTACTATGCATTGACCATCGACTCAGTGGCGCATACCGGCACCATACACTGGTTCGATGGCAACCATGCGCCCTTGAGCAATACGACCTTTGCGCTGCCTCCGGGTATTTTCAATGTATTTATCATTCACAGGAGTACTGACTTTTTCGACAACGATCCAGGGATCGAGTTTAGTATCCGCTGGATCAATGCCACATTTAACCCCAGAAACCAGATTTTCGACGACGATGGAACGGCACTTTCCTGTGATCTGCCCGGCCTGTTGTCCTTTTTTACAGTCGATGGGGTGAATAAGGTCTTGACCGGCTATGAAGTGTATGCGGTACCTGGATTCTCTATCGAACACAGTTTTTCAAATGTTTTGGCGAAGTCAACAGAATTGGAGGGAGAAGGAATTAAATTCTGGTATCTGGAGCCTTTTTCCGGGGATGTTGTTATGCTGAACGACGATTACAGCCTGTACAAGACCTTTGCGCTGGATGCGGATATAATTTCTGGCTGCCCATACAACCTGTTCTGTTACAATAAGTTGGAGGCTAATGAAGATGATAAGGTAGAGTGGGTCTTTCAAACATCTTGTTCCGGGCAAATCGTGTATCGGTTTTATTCCGATTCAGATCTGATATTTGAAAGAACAGGGTCTGTTCCCGGTTCCGGCTTATATCCCAATACCGTGTTACCTGGCTACGGGCTGGATACCCCCAAAACCTGGTTTATCTTTTTTGGAAATGGCATGATCGACAGTGTGGAGGTGTATGATATTTTTTCCAATACACTGGAACATGTTTTTACGGGCGCCTGGTCGTTTACAAATGACTGGCAAGGCAACATTCTGTATTTTATGAACAGTGTACCTTCCACACAAGATGCATTCCAGGTATTGAACAAGGATTATGATACCTGGGCGACATTTCCTAACTACACTGCTTCCAACCTGAACCTTCTTGGTTTTAGCACAGATATTTTCGATAATGACCCGAGTACAAAAGAGGTGTTTTCCTATTTCAACGGCCCAGGGGGTACAGGCCATGCCGTGTGGCGCAGCGATGGCACCGTGTTGTTAGAGTTGGTGCATTCATTCAACAGCGCTTATGTAAGCAGCCTTTACGGATTGCCCAACAAATTGATCTTTACCAGCCCAACGACACCAGCCACGGTGATTGAATCACATGTGTACAGCATTCCTTCGAGTACTGCTGTGGCTGTAGAAGAGGCCGAAAAACCGGAGGTGCTGCACTTTTCTGTGTCGCCCAACCCGTTTTCGGGCGCCTTGCGACTGGATTTTTCGGATTGGAAGGAGCCGGTAACGGAAGTGCGGGTAACAGACCTGACCGGGCGACTGGTGTTTCATACCCGCCCCGCAGCAGGTAGTAAAATCCTGGATCTGACGGTAGCGGCCCAATGGCCCGAGGGTGTTTATTTCGTACATGCCCGTTCTCTGAAAAACGCCGGTACGCAGAAGGTAATTCGGCAGTAAGTTCGGCTGCGTGGCAAGATGGGGTGAACGGAGAAAACGGATTTTTGCGGAGTCAAACTGATTGTTATTTGTACACGCTACGCGTAGTGTCCTCTGTGCCCCCCGTGGTTAAAATAAATAAACCACAAGGGGCACAAAGGACACTACGCGTAGCATAAGCATGTTTCAATAAAATATCTCGTAAGTGTTTTCCAAATGTATATATGCCAAGACTAGCCTATAAAGAACAACGTTTACTTTTGAGGCAGATCGCTAGAAAAAACGCTATCTTTCAGTGTTAAAAAAATGATTGTTCGAGTTAAAAACCATCGGTTATGCTGACTAAAAAAGTAATGGACCTTGTTTCAGAAAACCGCTCTGCGGAAGCCCTGGAATTGCTGATCCGTTTTTTTGGCATGCATAACACGGCGCTGGCCAAGGATTTTGTTCAGTTAAAAGCACAATTTGCTGAAATACAGGAAGAAAAACAATTCAACATAAGCGACCCGGCCGAATACAAACTGGTACACAGCAGGATAAAAAACGCTATTCTGCAAATCCTTCCCGCCGACGATCAAATATTTTCCATAGAACCGCTGCTGTTGGAAAGCCTGCTTCGCAATAAGGTAAAATGCCAAGAAACAAATACCTACTTCTATACCATCTGGTCTTTGATCTCGATTTTACAAAAACAGGATAGCCAGATGTACAAATGTATGGAACAGTATAGAGCAGGTAGTTTCGATCAATTTTATACAGCAATAAAAGAGTACCTGGAAAATAAAATTATCAGTAATCCCAATCGTCAACCCTTTTCCGGTTTTGCCTGGCATGAACGGGATGAATTCAAAAATGCAATGAGTATTTGCCTGGAACTGAATGATCCTGTTGTAGATGAAAAAAAATTGTGGTTGGGAATAACAAGCGGCACCTCGACTACACAGCAATTGGCGGCTCGTTTTTTCGACCTCGAAAGGCTGGGAAATATCATTTCGGCCACCAACAGTTTTGTTACACCATGAAAGAATGAAAACCCATGGAAACACCCTTTCAAACCCTCGGACTTCCTACGATACTGGTTGACCCAGACACGGACAGCCGGTTGTCCAATGCGACTGATGCATCGATCAGTGACGCTATTTTTGGCGACTATTCTGTGGTAAAACGCCTCTATGGCGGCATGGGCGAAGTAATTATTGGTAAAGATGGCAATGGTACTCCAATTGCACTGAAGTCATTCCAAAAGCAGTTTTACTTCGACTATAAAATCCGTTTGCTGTTTTATAATGAGATAAAAACCTGGTCGATGTTGTCGGGCCTGCCCAACATCATGCCATTGCTCGGGGTGAAGGAAATCGAAAAGCGGCTTTTTGTAATAATGCCCGCTATCGACATGGAAAAACCAGGCTCCGGAACGCTCCGTACGCTGTTGAACGCCAAACAATACAGCCCGGATGAGTTGCTTTTGTACATCTTTCAGATGATTCGGGGGTTAACAGTCGCCAATAACCATTTTCAAAATGTGGTACATGGCGACCTGAAACCGGAAAACATACTGATACAAAATAACAACCTTTTTATCAGCGATTTTGGCCTTGCAAAAGTCAAAAACCATACGGATAAGATGCTTTCAAGCGATACTACCTGGGCGTATAAAGCCCCGGAATTATGGGCGCAGGAAGGACAGTTTTCTATTCAGTCGGATATGTATGCCTTGGGCATTATTCTTTATGAATGTGTTTTTGGCAGCCTGCGTATTCCGGCTCGAACCAAGGAGGAATTTGCTCATTTTCATCAACATCTGCAATTACCCTTCGATGAATCCGCTACAGCAGACCCTGAAATGCAGTATTTGATAAAATGGTGTATTCAAAAAGATCCACAAAACCGTCCGCAGAACTACCAGGAACTGAATGACTATTTCCTGGAAAATATCCTGCGAAAATACCCTGAACAATACCTGGAATTATTTCACCAGTTATACCATACCGTATCCGGCTACGAATCTTTTCAGCGCCTGATCAAGCCGGGAGTAGCCAAAGCCTTGTACAAGATAGGCGAATATAGCCAGGCTTTGGAAGCCATGCAATCTATCGCTGAGACACATCTGGATAAATACCAACTGGCATTTTTAGCCAATTTGCTTTCCTTGAATAATCAGGATGAAAATGCGCTGGCAACGTTTGACCGCGCCATACACGCCGGCTTGGAGGGCGATGATTTGTATTCATGTATGTCAGATAAAGCCTTGTCTTACAAACGTTTGAATCGATTTGAGGAAGCGGAAAAAACCTGTCTGGACTTAATATCAAAAATACCGGACACGAATAAAAACCTGATAGCAACGGTATATAACACCCTGGGTACCGTATATATTCAATCAAAAAACTACCAGGCTGGCATAGAAGTATTGTGGACGCTCGTCAAAAAGCACGGAATTCACCATGCTATCGCGTATGCGAACATGGGCATTTGTTATGCTGCACTGAAAGAAAGTCAACTGGCAGTAGAGCATTTTTCAAGGTCCTTGCAAATCGAACCTTCACCAGAGGTGCAAACGCACATGGCGCGTGAGTTGATGTTTCTTTTTCGCATAAAAGAGGCCAGGGAACAACTCGATCTGGCTTTTGACCAGGGTTATGAATCCCGCGAGTGGATCATCAGCATGATGGCTTGCTGCCTCATGCTGCGCGACGAAGAAAACTTGCAAGGTATGATATATGGCATCCAGAATAATATGGGAGAAAGGTATGTGAAGGTATTTTGGGATGAGGCAGATCGGCTTATACAAGCCATTAAGGAGAAGTATGAGAGCCAACAGAAAAACCCCGTACCTGCTCCCCGACCCAGTGCTGAAGCTCCTGCGCCCAAATATGTGGTGAGCAATCAACCTGTCGATAAAATATACAACTACATATGCTTGTTTATTGTGATGAAAGATGAATATGACAGGGATTATCTGGATAAATCATGCGCCCATTACGGATATTTACCAATGGATAATAACAGTGATCTGTTTGATGCCTGTTTTCATGGTTTCAGCCAGAACAATCCTGATTTTGGCCGACGGATAATGGCCGCATATTACAGGGAATATGCAGGAGGGGAATACCTGGAGTCTGCCCAAACGCCGGTTGATATTAATGATTTGCTGAATGAAATCACGCAATATTATCCGCGACTCGAATCGCTTAGCACCTCTATCACCAAGCAACAGTTAGATGATTTTTCCAGAATGATGCTTCAGAATTTCAAGGACATACTGAATGCTCCGCGAAAGAAGCCACAAGACTATGTGTACCTGCTGGGATTTGCCCAAAGAAAAAGACCACCGCAGGAGTTTTATGAAATTGCAGATAAGTTTATCATGGATTTTCCCCAAAATCTGGAAGCCTGGTTCCACAGTGGGTTAAAACATTTCCAATTATCAGAAATGCCGAGGGCAATCGATCTGTTTGAAAAAACATTCGAGGCTGATCCTACGCATTTGCAGGCGGCCATGTATCTGTACTACTGTTATCTTCAAATGGGTGACACCCAAAACAGCGAAAAATACCTGGCAATATTGCAACGTTCAGGTATGTTGTTGTGATGTCATCTTACTTCGGGCAGGACTGGCCGAATGTGTAGTTATGCCTTGCGCACAAACTCTGATTTCAGCCCCATCGACCCGAAACCCTCGATTTTGCAGTCGATGTTGTGGTCGCCGTCGGTCAGGCGGATGTTTTTCACCTTGGTACCTGCTTTCACGGGCTTGGGCATGCCTTTCACGGGCAGGTCTTTGATAACGATAACGCTGTCGCCGTTTTGAAGGGCGTTGCCATTGGAGTCGAGCACGACAAGCGCCTCATCTTCCTGCTCAGCAGGTGTCGCTTCATCAGGATTCCATTCGTGGAAACATTCGGAGCAGATCAACAGTCCATCGCTGGGGTAGGAATATTCGGATTGGCATTTTGGGCAGGGTGGAAACTCCGACATGGGTGCAAGGTTTTTATGAAAACAGGCCTCCCGGGCTTGTTTTTTGTGAAGGATGTGCGTTGAAACGCAATGATGCCGCAAAGATAGAAGCAGACAGCAGAATATGGTAGAATGCAACAATACCTGGTGGCAGATACTTGTTACTACAATCGGAATTGAAGGCTAACTTTGCCTGAAACTATTCAGAAATCCTTGCCATGATAACAGATAATTTGCATACTGCTTTGCAGGAAGACCTGAACCCGGGCGAAACCCTGCTCTGGACAGGGGCGCCCCCAACAGGCGTTATTTTCCGCGCATCCGATATTTTTTTGATTCCTTTCAGCCTCATTTGGTGCAGTTTTGCAGTTTTCTGGGTTTTTATGGCGGCGCGCGGAGGCGGGATTTTTGCGCTGTTCGGAGTGCCTTTCGTGCTGGTCGGGTTTATGCTGGTGTTTGGAAGATTTATTGTTGATGCACGTCAGCGGGCCAACACGGTATATGGACTCACGCAGCACCGGATTATTATCAAATCGGGTATTTTGTCCAAAAGCGTTCAATCGATCAATATCAAAACCCTGAGCAATATTGAACTGACGGAGAAAAACGATGGCACCGGCACCATACTGCTCGGCCCCAGAAGCCCGTACATGATGCGCGACAATACCATGTCATGGTGGCCCGGCGTAAAATCCACCCCACAACTGGAGATGATTTCAAACGTGCGAAATGTGTACCGGCAAATCATCGACATACAAAACAAGGCGCAGCAGCAAGCGTAATTATTCCACGGTCAAAAACTTCGGCTTATGAAAGCAAACGCGCATTCAGAAACGGTTATGCCGCTTTTTGCAGAAAACGCTGACATTCAACATTGTCTGCAAGTCTCCCACGGCATGCCGCTGAAACTGGTGATCGACAGCCTTTGGTCGCGCCCGCATTTGCAGGAAGTGCCCTGGGAGCAGTCCAAATGGGCGTTCGAGCAAGTGGGTGAAAAAGTCATCCGACCGGCTTTTATTCCGCCGAAAGACGTGTTCCAGTTCTCGGTTGCCGACGAACATTCCCGGCAGGACTGGCATTACCACGAGTATGTGTATGAAATGTTCGTGTCAGATCAGCCGATTCTGCTGGAATACCAGGAGCAACTTTCCGGGCCCGTGCTTGCACTTACCGTTCAAAACGGCTTTCTGATGGTTCCTCCCTGCCTCAACCACAAGGTAACGCTGTCGGGCATGACGTATGTTTTTCAAGTATCGCTGGCCGAAGAAGTAGGTATTGCCAAAGACAAGATCGTTGCACCCGTGCATGAGCAGCCATAATTTAAAAGGATTTAACTTGTCGCACCACCGCAGCATTCCGCCCGCCGAATGGCGTGCGCGCGTGCAAGCCGCCCTGACGTGGCTCCGGCGCAGTATGGCTGCTACAGGCTGGCAGGGTTCGGCGCATAGTTTTGCCCTTCATCGGGGCTGGGCTCCTGCATATCCGGAAACCACAGGCTATCTCATCGAAACACTCCTGGATTATTCCGCTATTCTGAAAGAAGCCCCATGGCGCGAACGGGCGCTGGAATGCGCTCAATGGCTGATTTCCATACAATTGGACAATGGCGCTTTCTCGGCGCTCACAGTTGGAAATACACGGCCCAGTATTTTCAATACGGCACAGATTCTATTCGGGCTGAGCCGTGCCGCGCAGGAGTGGCCAGAACACAGCGCCAAACATGACGCCTGTATGCAGGCCCTCGAACGCGCTGCCCATTGGCTGCTCCAGGAACTGGATGACGTGGGCGCATGGCCCAATTGGGCGTATGTGCCGGGTTTCATTCCTTCCTACTACACCCGGGCTGTATGGGGCATGTTGGAGGCTAATAAACTGCTGAAAAACAAGGAAATAGAAGCAGGTATGCGCCGCGCACTGGGTTACTACCAAACCCGGTTTGAGGAAAATGCCACGGTGCGCGACTGGGGTTTCTGGCCCGAAAAGCCCGCTTTTACCCACACCATCGCCTACACGCTGGAAGGGTTTCTGGAAAGCGCGCTGATACTACAAGAACCTGAAATAGTAAATAAAACCCGCGCCGTACTGGATCATCTCATCGATGTTTGCGAACGCGATGGCCGAACAGCCGGTTGGTACGACCAGCACTGGAAAGGAAACCATCGTTTTGTCTGTTGTACCGGAAATGCTCAATTGAGCATCCTCTGCCGCCGGTTTTGGGAAATTACCGGCGAAGCACGGTATCATTCGGCCCAACACGCTTTCCTGTTCGAAATACTTGACTATCAGAGCAATAGTTGGCTACTGGGGCTTCGTGGCGCCTTTCCTGGCTCTGTTCCAGTATGGGGGCCATACCTCCCGTTCAGGTATCCTAATTGGGGGGTGAAGTTTTTTTTGGAAGCCTTGAAAGAGTTATGAGTTATGAGTTATGAGTTATGAGTTATACTCACATTGCTTTTGGCCACTCTTGTATAAATGCCAATAGCGAAGTGAGTATAACTCATAACTCATAACTCATACCTCTTATTCCGGGTTTATCTCCAGCAGTTCCACTTCAAAAATCAGCATGGAGCCGCCAGGAATGGCGGGCGTAGGGCTGTTGTCGCCGTAAGCCAGGTCGGCCGGGATGTAGAACTTGTATTTATCGCCGACATGCATGAGTTGGACGCCTTCTGTCCAACCTGGAATGACCTGGTTCAGGCCAAAAGTGATGGGGTCGTTGCGTTCTACACTGCTATCGAACACCGTGCCATTGATCAGAGTGCCATGGTAATGCACTTTCACATTATCAGTGGCTTTTGGATTGACAGTGCCTGTACCTTTTTGCAGGATTTCATATTGAAGGCCGCTGGCGGTAGTGACGACGCCCGGGCGTTTTTTATTGTTTTCCAGAAATTGTGCGCCTTCCGCTTTCGATTTAGCGCTTTGTGCTTTTACGGCCAATTCATTGTAGGCGCCAAAAATTTCGTTGGCAGCATCCGGTGTAAAAGGTTGTGCTTCGCTTTTGAGGACGGAACCGATCGCCTGGATAATCAACTCAGGTTTGAGATCGCCGGGTATTTGACCCTGCATATTCATTCCGACGAGTTGGCCGAGCGCGTAACTGGCACTATCCAGAGCGGTTTTCAGGGTCGGGGTAGCAGTTTGGGCATTCATGCCTGCCACACAGAGGGCAAGCGCAGCAGTAAAAAGTATTTTTCTCATGTTTTTTATTTATTGAGGGCAAAAGTAACACGTGCAACACGGATGACGCAGATAAATTGCGGATTACACGGATTGGATGGGGAAGAAGGGTAGATTGCTTTATTTCTCATCGAATTGCTTTACTATTCGCCGAAAAGCCTCCCTGCAACACGGATGGCGCAGATTAATTTAGGATTACACGGATTGGATGTGGGAGGAGGGTAGATCGCTATATTTCTCATCGAATTGCTTTACTATTCGCCGAAAAGCCTCCTTGCTACAAATCCAATCCGTGTAATCCGCAATTTATCTGTGCCATCCGTGTTGCACATGTTGCAATGCCTGTCCAATGCACTCCAGTCCCTTTTCGAACACCTCGGCCGACGTAAAACCAAAACCGATGCGCATGTACGTATCTGGCATTTCAAACCAGTGACCTGGCCCGACCATTGTTTTATATTCCTGGGTGAGCAGGTGGTAAAACCGCTCCATATCCACCTGAAAACCTGGTTGTACGCGTAGAAAACACACCACCCCGCCTTCGGGCAATATTGCTTCCAGTCGGCTTTCCTTTTCCAGCCAGTTTCTTAAAATATCGAGATTCTGCATGGATTTTTGCTGAATAGCCGGCAAAAACTGTTCTTTTTGCTGGTAAAACTGCCAGGCCACGGCTTCGTCGAGTGCCGAATTGGAGATATAAATCATTTCCTTGGCTGCCAGAAAGGTTTCCATCAGTGTTGTATGCTGCGTCATCAGCCAGCCGGTGCGCAATCCGGGCAGGCCGTATGCTTTCGACAGGGAGCCCACGCTGATCACGCATTTGCTGCGGCTTGCCACAGCAGGGTAGGGTGTTGTGAAACCGGCGTCGCGGTAGGTTTCATCGACGAGCAGGAACACGTTGTGCCGTTCTGCCAACGCAATAACGGCATCGATTTCCGCCAGGGTCATCACCATGCCGGTGGGGTTGTGCGGCGTGGTAATGCTAATGAGTCTGGTATTCGGACGTATGGCTTCGGCAATTTTCTGCGGATCGAGTCGCCATTTGTCTTCGAACTTCAGGTCAATGAAACTGATGCCACAGCCTATAGCGCGGGGCACTTCGATGTTGGTGGCGTAATTGGGCCGTACCACGATCAAGTGGTCGTCGGCCGTGAGCAAAGCGCTGTTGATGATAAATAGCGCGCCGGCTGCGCCGTTGGTAATGAGCACCTGGTCGGGGTGTTGCAAGCCCGCCTCATGGGCAAGTGCAGCGCGAAATTCCGTATGCCCCCGGTGCGGGATGTACGACAAATCGAGGTCGCCAATAGAGAGCGACAGGTCGCGCATGTTCAGATCAGTGACCGAACTTTCAGACAAATTATACAACACCTTGTCGTATCCGAACTCTTCGGGCGACTCGATTTCGATGGGCATCCTGCGGTAATGCATAGGTCGTTTTTTGTGGTAAAGTTGGGAAGAAATTCATCATTCATCATTCATCTCCTCCCAAGCGGAACACTAATCCCCAACCATGGAATGCCAATGAAGTCGAAGTATTCAAATACCGGCATGGCCAGTGCCCCATCGATGGCGATGTGGCGACCCAAAAAACGTCCGCCTACCGAAAGGAGTCCAACTTTTTCATAGCCGGTGTCTAACAGGTAATTTTCCGTAATGAAGGCAAATTTCTTGCCGGTGCGGTACAGTGCACTTACGGAAAGGGTAGGTGATTCCGCCCAACTATCGCCGAAATAGCCATATCCAAGGCCGAAATTGATATTTTTATCACGCGATCCAAGCGTCAGTTGACCATACACCACGCCGAAAGACCCGCCTTCTTCCCCCACAATGGTTGACAACAAGGCCCCGGCAGCAATATTTACTTTGTCTTTTTGAATAGGAACAGAAAACTTGGGCGTTATCCAGATCGGCGTAGCGCTTTGAAAGAGAAACAAGGGCATGATGCCAACGCCCACCGTAAAGTGATCGGTGACGCCTACACTGAGTTGGTTGAACAGTATCCAGCCATTCTGGTAATAGGCTTCACCGCGTCTCAGGCCGTAGGCGTTGGGGCCGACAAAATAGCGGGTATCGTGCGGGCTTGCGAACCATACTTCGCCGTTAACCACTTGTTCGGGGCGCAAGGGCTCCATTTTCCGAATATTTACCCGCTGGATGTTGATGGTACCCAGGTTTTTGGTTTCCAGAATAATGTGGTTGTTGTCCTGGCCTTTGATGATGCCGACATATGTATTGTCGTCAGTTGTTTCCACCACCCAGGAGGTTTCGCCGGGGACAGGTCGGGTTTCGCCATCTTTAGTGCGTATCCTGCCATCGGTATAACGAATTTCCCGAAGGTCGGACCAGTACACCAGGCCTTGGTTGACTCCTGTTTGATCGCAGGCCGTGTAGCGCACGTCGCCATTATTGATCTGCGTGACTCTTGCAGGAATGACGATACCTGATTTTAATATCAGTGTATCGCAGGCTTCGGTACTCACCTGTGCAATAGATGTACTGGAAAAAAATACACTACAAAGCGCAATGACAACAGGAAGAAATTGGTTTTTCATGTCAAGTTTGTTTTATCTTTCATCGTTTTTACGACAGATACATTGTTCAAAGTTATCGGGAAATATTCTGAAATAATAATGATAAAAACAAAGGAGCGGATGAGCTGGATCAGTACACCGCGCCCAATCCGATCACTACATTTTTCTTGTAACCACCCAACCATTTTCCCATGAAGAACACCCTCCTGCTTCTGTTCAGCCTCATTGCCCTCGGGGCCTGCAATCCTGCTGCCAAATGCGTCGAAAACCCCAAACCCGATTGCATCTGTACCATGCAATACGACCCCGTATGCGGCTGCAACAACAAGACCTACGGCAATGCCTGTGCCGCTGAATGCGCAGGCATCAAATCGTACACCAAAGGCGAATGCAAACAAATGGCGCTCAGCCTGGAAGGCCGCACCTGGCGGCTACATGAATTCACCGGATCACCCCTTCAACAGGTACCGGAATCCATTGAGATTACACTTCTGTTCGAAGCCGGAAAAGTAAGTGGCAGTGGCGGATGCAATCGCATCGGCGGTACATATACAGCCAATGGCAACAGCCTGACATTCAGTGGATTAATCAGCACAAAAATGTTTTGTGAAGCAGCCGCCCAATGGGAAAATCGTTTTCTGAGCGCTTTGGAAAAAAGCCAGTCGTACAAGATAGAAGGCAGGACGCTGACGATTGACTGTGGAGAAAAAGGAGAGATGGTTTTTAAATGATTTAAGATTGGGGATTACATCGTACATCATGTAATCCCCAATCTTAAATCTTACAATTTCTTCCCAAACGCAATGCCCCGCGGGCTCGAATCCTCCTGCACGAGCCAGGGCTCCGGATCAGATCCATCGGGGTTGGCGCGCATGATGGTGCCAAGGTTGCGGTCGCCCCAGTAGATTTTATTTTCCGTTTTTTCATACGCCAGTGCATACACCACACGGGAAATACCGGTAGCCAGCACGGCGATATTGGTGCCGTCGAGGTTGGCCGATTTCAGTTGAATATCACCCGCAGCGATGTACTGGTCGAAGTAAATCCGGTCGCCGACCACGATCAGGCTGCCGCCTTCCACGGCCGGAATGATTTCCGCTTCGCCGCTGCCGTCAAGGTTCTTTTTCCACACGCCGCCATTGTAGTTAACCCAGTACAGCACCCGATGCACCGGATCGATGCAGATGCCGTCGGGGTCGTTGGCCTGGCCGGTCACAAAGTCCTCTTTCTGGTTTACATCCGTGCTGTTCAGGTCGCCGCGTTGCACGCCATTGCTGGTATCCCAGTAAATGGTATGGTTCGGATAGTCGATGCTCATGGCATTGGGCGCGTCGAGGCCGGTGCGGAATTCGATCTGGTTACTGCCATCCGGATCGAAGCGGTAGATTTTACCGGCTTCGTAGTCGCTGACATACACCTTGTTGTTCACAGAATCGTAGGTCATGCCGTACGAGTCCTGTAGCCCGCTCACCGGCAATTTGGACATGATAGGCGCCTGGTTGTTCACCAACCCGGAAAATACCTGGCTTCCGTCGGTAAAAAAGACCGGAATGCCGGAAGCGTTTGGGTCTTTAACGACAATGGTCTGGGTAGTTTCCTTGATTTCCGACGAAAGCGAAGCCACCGCCACCAGCCGAACCGTAAAAGCGCCGGTGCTGGTGTAAGTGTGCGTCACATTCTGGCCTTCCGCAGAAGCGCCGTCGCCAAAATTCCAGTAAAATGTCACCGTACCCACCGTCGATGGCACGATTGAGGTGTTGGTGAAGGTGGCTGTAGCCGGCGCAAACCCGTCATTATCAATGGTATAGGTAAACTTCGGTACCGTACTCGCCGGAGGTACCGGGAAATCGTCTTTTTTGCAGCCTTGCAACCCCAACAGCAGAAAAGCGCTGCAAAGCATCAGAAATGTATGTTTCATAAATGCAGGGTTTTTACAGTTTCAGGATGATGCCACGTGGGCTCGACAGGCCATCTTTCAGCACCTCGGGGTCGGTGCCGTCGAGATTGGCACGATTAAGTTCGCCACTGTCGCGGCCCGACCAGTACAGTTTGTTTTCCGTGTAGTCGATGGCCATGCCGTAGATGCGGGTAGCCACTGCGGAGATCGTGCTGCGGCCCGTTCCGTCGAGGTTGGTGTACACCAGGGCGCCGTCGCCGCCGTTGGCATTCTGGTCGTCGAAGTACAGTTTTCCGTTCTGGCTGTCAACGAGGATCGCATAGCCGTACACCCCGGAAATCAGGATGCTCGGGTTGCTGCCGTCGAGGTTGGCTACGTACAGATTTTCCAGGTTTACTTCGTAAAAATACATCTTGTTATTGGCTGGGTCGAGCGCTACAGCGCGCATTTGGCCGCCTGCGATATTCACGATGCCGGTTTGCAGGTTGGTGCCGTCAAGGTTGGCGCGGGAAATATTGCCGTCGTCGTCCGCCCAGTACACTTTGCCGGCTGTCAGGTCGAGCGCGATACCGTATGGATCTACCAGGCCGGTTACGATGGCTTCCAGCCCGGTGCCGTCGAGGTTCATGCGCCAGATTTTGCCTTCGCCGGTTACTTCAAAATCGCTGAAATAGATTTTACCGCCTGCCTGGTCGATGGCCAAGCCCGGGCCCGCTATACCGGTCAAATCAAGCACATTGCTCACCGTTCCCGAACCGTCGAGGGTGAGTTTTCTTATAAACCCGGCATTGTATTCCACATAGTACAGTTCTTTGGAAGCAGGCGGCGCCGCTACCGTAATCTGTTTGCTTGCGGTACTTTGTCCAGCCGAACTGATGGCTTTCAGGGTCACCGTATATGTGCCTGCTGCCGAGTAGGTAAAGGATGGATTGGCATCCGTAGAGGTGGAATTGGCCGCATCGCCAAAAGTCCATTGGTAAGAGGTTGCCCCTTTTGACGTGCTGGTAAATTTCACCGGCGCCGTAGTCGTTAGCGCATTTTCATTTTCCACGGTAAATGCTACGTAAGGCAGCACAGTCACTTGTTGGGTCGACACTTTAGTGCCGCCTGGGCCCAGTGCCGACAGGGTTACGGTGAAAACAGAAGAAGTGGCGTACGACTTTTTGGGCGATGTTTCGGTAGAAGTCGTACCGTCGCCAAAACTCCAGGTGTAGGAAGTCGCGTCCTGTGAGTTGTTGGTAAAAGTGATTTCCTCATCCACCACAGCCGTGGTTTTGGAGGCGGTAAATGCTGCAGAAGGCTCCACTGGCGGGTCTTCTTTTTTGCAGGCATTGGGCAGTATGGCGATCAGCGCCAGGTATAAAAGCGCAAAACGTTTCATAGTCATTGTTATATGGTTTGATTGTGTGTTAGACAATTGTTTACATTATTGATAACCAGGGTTTTGTGTCATGCCCGGATGGGTGTTTGTCAGAATTTCGCTCAGCGGGATCGGGAAAAGTGTCTGATTGGCACTGGTAACGGTCGGCAGCACGTCCACTGCGCGGCCGGTGCGCACCAGATCGAACCAGCGATGTCCTTCGAACGCAAATTCGAGGCGCCGCTCCGATTCTATCGTCGACAGCAATTCCGGATAAGCGCTGGAGGTGATATTTCCAAGCCCCGAGCGGTTGCGCACCACATTCACATCTTCGCGGATCAGGTCGGCTGGGCCATTCACGCTGGCGCGGGCTTCTGCACGGATGAGGTACATTTCTGCCAGGCGCAGCACGATGAAATTGTCGCTGCCGGTACTCAGGTCGTCGTATTTGATGGCGTACGGCAGGGTTCCGGCGTAGGCAATGGAGGCGTTTTTGCGTTCGTCGGCAGCCGTGTAGGCAGCAATCAAATCGGCGGCAGGCTCCACTTCGCGGCGACCGTTCAGGGTGAGCGGGAAATTATACTCGGCAATGCGGTTGCGGTCGAGTGCGGTGAAATCCACTTCAAATATCGTTTCATCAGTACCCTCCGAAGCAAAAATGTCGGCGTAGTTGTCCAAGAGGTCGTACCCGCCATTGTCGATCACCTGCGAGGCATAGGCAATGGCGTTTTCGTAGTCTTTTTTGTACAAAAACACCCGTGCCAGCAGCGCATTGGCGGCGTGTTTGCTTGCGCGGATTTTAGTGCCTCCGGCAGGCAGGTTCTCCGATGCAAAACGCAGATCCTGAATAATTTGTGTGTACACGACATCGGTGGCATCCCGCGGTACATTTACATTTTCAACACCCACGGTAGGCTCGGTTTTGAGCGGCACAGCGCCAAAGAAGTTCAGCAGGTTGAAATGGTGCAGGGCGCGTAAAAAATACAATTCGCCGAGGGCTTTGTTCTTCTCTGCATCGCTCATGTCGCTCATTTTCGGCACCTGTACAATCACGTTGTTGGCCACATTGAGGCCGTCGTAAATAGCAGTCCACATGCCGTCAACGGTGGCATTTTCAGGCAAAATGGCATTGTTGTCCACCTCGGCATAGGCTACAGCCGTAGCGTTGGCCGGGTGGCTCAGGTTGTCGGCAGCCAGGTCGGCAAAAATAGGGTAGGTGCGTCCGTAATAACTCAGCGATTGCAGGGAGTTATAGGCGCCCAGAATGCCGCGTTCGATGCCCTGTTTGTCTTTAAACACCTCGCCGGCGGGAATAGAACTTTGCGGCTCCACATCCAGCACATTACAGGAAGGCATCAGTGCGGCAAGTATAATGGAAAATAGAAGTAACTTTTTCATTGTTAAAAGGTTAGATTAAATCCGACCGTGTAACTACGCACTTGCGGGAAGGTGAAAAAATCGGTTCCAATCACAGCATTGTCGTTGCCGCGGTAGTTCACCTCGGGGTCGAGGCCGGTGTAGTTGGTAAACGTCAACAGGTTTTGGCCGCTGAAATACACGCGCAGTTTGGACACCCATTTGTCGGATGCACGGTTGTGGAGGATCGTGTAGCCAAGTGTGAGGTTTTTCAGGCGCAGGTAGGAGCCGTCTTCGATGAAGCGCGACGACACCCGTTTGTTGGCAGCAGCCCGCACAGGGTCGTTCGTCGCGTCTGGAATATTGGTGATGTCGCCCGGTTGACGCCAGCGGTTTTGCACCACAGCCAACTGGTTGTCGCCGCCCTGCAAGGATTCCAGGAAGAGCCGCGAACCGTGGAATACGTCATTTCCATATGAGGTTTGCAGGAAGAAACTCAGGTCTAAACGCTTGTAATTCAAGGTATTGGTCATGCCTGCAATAAAGATCGGGTGCGGATTGCCCACCTTGGTGCGGTCGGCCGTTGTGATCTGGCCGTCGAAGTTTTTGTCGGCATACACCACATCGCCGGTAGAAGGGTCGATACCCAGCCACTCATAACTGTAAAAAATACCGATGGGTTCGCCTTCTTCGATGCGGTTGCTGCCACGGCCGAGGTCGTCGATGGGTTGGCCGCCGTACAGTTTCAGTACCTTGTTGCGGTTCATGGAAAAATTGAGGCGGGTGCTCCATCCAAAATCCTGGCGCACGAAATTGTCGGTGGAAAGCGAGAGTTCGATACCCTTGTTTTCTACTTCGCCCACATTTTCGGTGATGGTGCTGAAGCCCGAACTGGTCGGAAGCGGGCGCGCCAGCAGCAGGTCTTTGGTTTGTTTGTTGTAGTAATCTGCCGACAGCACGATGCGGTTTTGGAACAGACCCAGGTCGATACCCACGTTCAACTGCGCGGTGCTTTCCCATTTCAGGTCGGGATTGGGAATATTGCTCGGGTACACGCCTGGCTGGCCGCCATACGAGGTGATACCATACAATTCGGCAAACAGGAAAGGTGGAATATCGTCGTTGCCCGTGAGGCCGTAACTCGCACGCAGTTTGAGTTCTGAAATACTGGCCACCTTGAAAAACTCTTCCTGCGAAATGCGCCAACCCGCAGAAACCGCCGGGAAAAAGCCGTTGCGGTTGTTCTCCCCAAAACGCGAAGAACCGTCGACGCGGGCCGTCAGGGTCAGCAGGTATTTATCCGAAAAATTGTAATTGGCACGCCCGAAAAACGACCGCAGGCCATTGTCGGTGCCACTCGAACTGGCCGAAACAATCGTCGCAGCCGTGTTCAGGTACTGCAAGGCCGGGTCGGCAAAATCCTGGCCCCGGATGAACGAACTGCGCGACTGGTATTTTTCAAAACTGTAACCCACCAGGAATTCCGTGCTGTGCTCGCCAAAGGATTTCTGGTATTTCAGCAGGTTGTTCGATACCAGGTTCATCACATTGGTGTACGTTTCAAAACCCAGGCCGTTGAATTTGGCGCCTTGCACGGTTTTAATCGATTCGTAGGCATGTTCGCGGAAATTGAGGAAGTCGAGGCCCCATTTAGTAGAGAATGTCAGGCCCGGCAGAATGTTGTAGTCTGCATAAATATTGCCGATGGTGCGGAACGAAAAGTTCTGGTTAATCGCTTCATTGGCAATGGAAACGGCATTGGAATAAGGGCCATCCTGGTTGTACGACCCGTCGGCGTTGTACACCGGGAAAATAGCGGGCGTGGAAATACCATTGGGCAATGGGCCATGCAGGGTCTGGTCGCCTTCCACCCGGTTCGTTTTGGCATAGGTGAGTCCCACGCTGGTACCAACTGTGAGCCGGTCGGTCATTTTGTGGTCTACGTTTACACGGCCGTTTACGCGTTTGTAGTCGGTGCCGATCACAATACCATCCTGCTGAAACAGGTTGCCACTCAGGAACACCTTGGTTTTGTCGTTGCCGCCGGTGCTCGACAGTTCGTAATTGGCAATGGGCGCCGTGCGGAAAATGACATCCTGCCAGTCGGTGTTGATGGTGATGTTGTTCATCTGTTCGGGCGTGAACACCTCCGCGCCGGCCAGGTCGTTGCGGTATTCCATCCAGCCACGCGCATCGAGCATGTCGAGGGTGCGCCACACTTGCTGTACGCCGTAGTAGGCATTGAAATTGACAACGGCTTTTTCATTGCGGCCACGTTTCGTGGTAATAAGTACCACACCGTTGGAGGCCCGGGCGCCGTAAATGGCTGCCGCTGCAGCGTCTTTCAGCACGCTGATGGAAGCAATGTCGTTGGGGCTCAGATCCGACAAGGCATTGATGCCCTGGCCTTCGTAGCCCACCTGCGCGAAGTCGCCCGTCGTGACTGGAATGCCGTCGATGACATACAAGGGCTGGCTCGAACCGCCGATGGAACTCACGCCACGGATGCGCACGGAATTGCCGCCGCCGGGGGTGCCGGAATTCTGCACCACCTGTACGCCTGCTGCCTGCCCCTGCATAATGCCATCGAGGGTGGCAACTGGCAGGTTTTTAAGGTTGTCGGATTTGATTTCGCCGACAGCGCCCGTGAGCAGGGCTTTTTGTTCGACGCCGTAACCGACGATGACTACTTCGGAAAGTTTGTTCTGATCGGAATCCAGCACGACATCGATGACGCTGCGGCCACCGATCTGCACGGTTTGTTTGGTAAATCCGATAAATGAAAACTCCAGGGTAGTGGCTGCATCGCTTACACGGATGCGGTAAGAGCCGTTGGCATCGGTCGTGGCGCCATTGGTGGTGCCGGGCTCCACTACAGTTACACCCGGCAGCACTTCGCCATCGGAAGAGGTAACTTTACCGGAAATAATTCGTTCGGTAGCAGGCCTATTTTTGCCTGTGTTCAGGATGTGAGCGGACGTAAACCCGGATGCGGAAAGCGGACTTGCGCAGGCGAATAACAGCAATATCAGCCAGGCATACACGTGCCATCGGGGAGGTAATGGTTTTATCATGTTCAAAAAAAAGTTAGGTACAATAGAAAACAAGCCGACAATACCCGGCAGGATTAACTGACAGAAAACACAGTGTTTCGGAAACGTTGCTTCGAGCAGGCAAATGTGGTGTTCGTACGCTGGATTTTTTACAAGAGGTCGGAAAAAAATTGCTAACACCGGTGTCAAAAGTAGAAACACGCTGTAATACATTGTTACATTTATCCGGTAAAATCACGACATCATGCCCAGATTTTCTCTCTTGCTACTGGTATTCCTGACCGGCCAAACTGCATTTGCACAGAGTAATTTTGTATTCACCAACCCCGCCGCCGAACAAGTACTGCAAGGCAACTATGATCCTTCCAACTATGCTGCCAGCGAAGTCATCGACGATCCGGCTGTGATTGCCTCCGACCTGAGCGCGCGGATTTCTCCAGACAGTCTTAAGGCATATATCACCCGATTGAGTACGTTTGGCAACCGAAATTCCGCCAGCGATACCGTGTCGACCACCCGTGGTATCGGCGCAGCGCGGCGCTGGGTGGTGTCGAAATTCGACGAATTCAGCGCTGAAAGCGAACACCGCCTGCTGACGGGTTATTTTCAGTTCGATCGGGTGATGTGTGCGGTGGGCCAACACCGCAATATGCTGGCAGTGCTGCCCGGCTCCGACCCGAATCCGAACGGTGTTGTCCTCGTGGAAGCCCACATCGACAGCCGTTGCGAAGTGTTGTGCGATACGTCCTGCCTCGCGGAAGGCGTGGAAGACAACGCCAGCGGAACAGCGTTGGTAATGGAACTGGCGCGTGTGATGGCCAAATACACGTTTCGCAATACCATTGTTTTCATGGTGGTTATTGGCGAAGAACAAGGCTTGTACGGTGCCGAAGCCTTCGCCGTTTATTGTAAAAACAACAGCATTCCGCTGCGTGCAGTATTGAATAATGATGTGATCGGTGGCGTCATTTGTGGCCATACTTCCTCACCGCCGTCCTGCTCGGGGTACAACAGCATCGACTCTACCAGTGTGCGCCTGTTTTCTGCCGGTAGTTTTAATTCGCCGCACAAACAACTGTCGCGGTTTATCAAACTGGAATACACAGAAAACCTAAAAACCACGCAGGCCGTGCCGATGAACATCCGCATCATGTCGCCCGAAGACCGCACGGGCCGTGGCGGCGACCACATTCCGTTCAGAAGCCGGAGTTTCACTGCCATGCGTTTTACAGCCGCCAATGAACACGGCGACGCCGGTGTGGACGACCCGGCCTACGACGACCGCCAACACTCCTACCGCGATGTGCTGGGCGTGGATACGGATGCTGATGGCGCGGTCGATTCTTTTTTTGTGCAATTCAACTACCTGGCGCGCAATACCCTCATCAATGGAAATGCCATTGCCATGGCAGCCAGGGGCGTGCCCACGCCAACGGCGTTTACCGCCACGCGTTTCAACGGTGTGTTGTCTGTCCACATCGACGAGCCGGCCGTGCCCGACACTTACCGGGTGGCGGTGCGCAGCACCACCAACGACTGGGATTCCGTGTACACCATTACCGGCGCAGTGGCCGGCGATTTTCAGGTAGCAGCGCCCGGTATCTGGTATGTGAGCGTGGCAAAGGTGGACAATTTGGGCATTGAAAGCCTGTTTTCCATCGAAAAAACGGTTATTGTTTCGGGCACTTCAGAACCAGCAACCGAGGCGGAAAAACCCATCCAATTGCTTCAAAACAAACCCAATCCGTTCGACGAGGCAACCTGGATCGGTGTTTGGGTGGAAGAAATGCCTGCTTACAAAAACGCTGGTATCCTAATACACGACCTACAGGGAAAATTGGTTCAGGAATTACCCCTGCAACTCAAACCCGGCCTGAATGAAGTGATGTACACGCATGGGTATGGGGTGCGCGGTACGTTTGCTTACAGCCTCGTGCTGGATGGGGTAGTGGTGGAAACGCGAAGAATGGTTTTTGCGAATTAGAGGGGAATCACACCATCCTACCGTTGCAATAACACATCTCCCGACCGCTGCAGCACCTCTCCGTTGGTCAGCCTGACGGAGGTATACCACACATACACACCCGGCGCAGCAGGATTTCCGCGAAAAGCACCGTCCCATCCTTTGTTGAGGTCGTTAAACGGTGCGCCGGATTCCTCGTACACGAGCGTGCCCCATCGGTCGTACACGCGCAGGAGTTCGATGCTTCGCACCCGGTCAGGGTCGGCGAAGACGCCGAAAAAATCGTTTTTGCCGTCGTCATCGGGAGAAAAAACATTGGGAATAAACAGAAACCCCGCGCCTTGCACGAATACCCGGATGCTGTCGGTGGCGCTGCACCCGTTCGCGTCGGTTACGGTGAGCAGGTAAACTACAGAATCCGAAGGGGAAAGAACAGGGTTGGGACAGTCGGCGCAACTGAGCCCCGCAGGCGGTAACCAGACGTAGGTCAGCGCGCCCTGCCCGCCTGTTGTCTGCGCCGAAAGCGACCAGGCGTTACCGGCGCTCACAAAGATGTCGGGGCCGAGCGAGAGGGTCAGGGCTTCCGGATCGATCAAGACCAAGGTTGTATCCACAAAACAGCCGTCGGCGTCGGACGTGCGGATGGCATAAGCGCCTGCGGGCAAATGTTCAAAGAAGGGCTGTGTGACAGGCGCATTCTGGAGGAATCGATAGGAAAAAGGGCTTGATCCGCCCTCGATGCCGAGCAGTTCGATCCAGCCGTCGGCAGCGCCGTGGCACAGGGGCGGTTGGAGTTCCCAGGCGGCCACGATGGGCGCCGATTCGCTCACGGCCAGAGAAGCGGTAGCGGTGCAGCCTTGTGCGTTGGTGGCAGTGACAGTGTAAGTTCCGCTGTTTGTTACTGTCAGGTTGGGGCCAGTAGCGCCGCTGAGCGACCAGGCGTAGGAATCGAAACCGGAGGTGGAAAGAACGGTGGTGCTTCCGGAACAAAACGAAGTGTCGCCGGCAATCACAAGTGTCGGCGTCTCCTGCCAGGCCAGTGACAGGGCAATAATACTATCGCATCCTGCTTCTGTAGGCACGTTTAATACATAAAGTCCTGGTAAAGTATATTCCTGATTACCAAGTAGATAGGTGCTTTCGGGGCAAATCGTTTCAAAAATGGATATCGTATCTGCCGGAACAAGATTGATTTGTAGTGATGTAATAGTCTGGCAGCCATCCAATAGAACGGTATCAGTAAATGTACCGCTACTATTGTATACCTGACTATGCCAGGAAATACTTTGACCTTCGCACAGTGTGGTATCTGTTGACAGAAGGGGATGGAAAAAATCCAGCGTCAGGCAATGGGAGGAGTCGCAGCCGGCTATGGAAAGAAACGTTGCACAGACAGTTGTGTCCGTTTGCAATGCGTGGCCATTCCAGATGTAATCCTGACCGAAGCAGCGTTGTATTACTTCGTTCGTGTTTTGTAGAGGAATCTGGCTGAGCAATATGCTGTCGCGAAAAACACAGCCTTGCGCATTGGTCACTTCGGCCCAGAACAGGCCTGCCTGATTTGCAGCAAAGGTGTTGCTCATACTTCCATCCTGCCACACGGCGGTTTGCGGCGCAAGGAGCAACAGGCTGTCGCCATAACAAATGGAAGCATCACTGCCCAACGAGAACGCAGGAAGCGTCGGCACTACTATTTCTACTATAGCCGTATCTGAGGGGCATTCATGGCCTGTCGTCAAATACTGGAATGAATATGTGCCCGCAATAGCAGGATCAAACACGGCGCCAGGCAAGGCGGGTATCCACATACCTCCAGTATCGGCGTCTGCCGACAGGAGAGAATCCAGCTGGAACGGCACGGCGCCCATACAGACAGATTCCGATGTGTCGCGCCCTGCCGAAGGCGGCAGTTCGAGGTGCAGGAAGGCAAAAGAAGTATCCTGTCGGCCTCCGCGCGCATACAGTGTTACTTCTACCGTACGCAGGCCGCCCGCAGGGCTTCCACTACCCGAATATTGCCAAAAAACTGACCGAAGTGCCGCCTGAAAATCCGGGTACAGGATATTGCTGGTATTACTGAATGTCAGATGCGGGGTGTTTTGTCCTGCCACAGCGAGTGTTACAGGTACAGTCGCAGATGTAAGTATTTCTCCCGGATAAGCCGGATTCAGGCGCAGGCACAAAGAGTCTATCCGGTAGCCGCTGTACAACACCATATCCGACGTATCGGAGATGAAAATCGGCGCGCCAGCGCAGGTTGTCACTTGGTAGTTGCCGTTGTCGGCGCCGCTGCTGTTGTTGTGATCCAGATCGAGCCTGACGGAACAATCCGAAGCAAGAAACTCGTTGAAAGTGGTGCTGCCGGTATAAAAACAACCTCCTCCTGTACACAGGAAAGTGGTCTGTTGTGTAGCAAAATCAAGCCCGTATACATCGTATTCGCGGCTTTGATTCGGATTTAATACACCGGTAATCAAATACATATCACTGCTGTCGCAGTCATACACATTGGAAGCGATACCCCAAATTTGTCTTTGCAACGGTATTTGCGAATAAGACGCCACAACCTGACTGGCCGAAGGATTGTCGATATTTACCTGCAGCAGTTGTTGATTGGCGGAGATGGTCACATAAAGTTGCTCGTTTTTGAAGACCATATCCCCGGATGCATTATAAAAATTGGGAAACAGGCCGTGGTCGGTCACTACGCCTGTTTTCAAATCATAAGAGATCAGTCCATTTCCGGCGACGTATAAAATGCTGTCGGCACTGCAAACCATGGAGGTGCCGCCAAACAATCCTATAGGAAGAAAATCAACGAGACAGGTAAGTGCCCCAGTTTGAACATTTAGTAAAGAAATACAAGATACTACGCCAGTAGCAACGGAACCTGCGTTTATCATCAAATATATTTCTCCGTTGGGACCTGCTGCCACATCATAAACCTGCAAAAAATAATAGTCTCCCTGATCAATAACAGTAATTAATGAATCCTGGCAAGTCACCGGATTGTACGATACCAAAGTATTATAGGCATGACTTCCTGATGCATCAAAATACACGGAATCCTTGGTTGCCAAAAACGATTGTGAAATGGCTGGCCAAGCAAATAAACAAAGAAAAAGGAGTATAAAAAGAGCGCGCATGGGAAAATTCGGTTGAAGGAAAAAAAAGAAACCGATGCAGCAGCCCGGGCCGGCTGCTGCATCAGAATAATGTATCGCTTAATATCTGACGAGGCGGAGGGTATGGCGCTCGGAGGCAGATGAAATGGTCATCTGGTACACCCCTGCATGGTCAGGTATGGATACTTCTTTTTTAATCCAGCCTTTTTCAGCAGCGTCGAATGCCCGGGTACTTGCAACATTTCCCGACATATCACTCACTACTATTTGATAAAGACCGCTTTGTGGTACATATATTTCCACCTGAGCGGTAGCGCCCATTAACAGGTTGCCGCCAGTGATAACTGCTGACAAACGATCATACGTTTTTTTATCCGGTTCTGTCAGGCGCCAGTCGGCTTCCGATTGGCCGTTGTCATAAAACAGCATATTGTTCGGAGAGAATGGAAGCAGGAACAATTCGTCTTTCAGGTTCATCACTTTGTCAAGCGACTGTACGCGCACATAAAACAGCACATCGCCCTGAGCGATTTTTTTCCCGCCATTTGTCATGGTAAACCAGTCATAGTGCAGTACCTGTCCGTCGTTCTCTTCCCTTATTCTGTAATCGCTGTATTCGTCTGTTTGAATGACATCTTTTGCTTCCATCAACCTGATTTTGTTGCTCGATGCCAGTTCCATGCCGAATATTGCCAACCCGGTCAGGTCATCAGTTGCCACAACAGGGATTAACAGTTCTTCCCCGGCTTCCATGCTTTTCCCTTCTACGCTGACACCTTTATATACCCGTTTTCTCTCGCCGCGTTCTTCCAGACCGCCGCCCGTTAGCGCGCCTCCGCAGGTAGTGCAACTTTGATCCACATCTCCTCGTTTGATTCCCACGAAGTCGACGGTTGAATTACCAGACAAACTGCTGACCGTCAGCGTGTTGGGCAGCAGCGGTGGCAGCGGGTTGACACTCTGTATAAGCGGATTGGAAAAATTACTGATACTTGATACTGCAGCAAAACGCCAGACAGAAGGCATCGACTGTTCTCCGAGGTTGCATTTGGTAATAAAAGTCATGTCATATGCATTCAGCGCGCCGTTGGCATCATAGTCACCTGTGTGCCCTTCCAGGAGTGTTGGCGTTGCCAGCCCCAGGATATAAGAACGAACCAGGTTTTTATCTACATTGTTGATGGGGCCTAATGGGCCGCAATCACATCCGGTGTTTTTGGCGGCAGCAAGGCTATAGGAAAACATCGGCGGCAGGTTCTCAAACGCATAAAAAGGATCAACCGGGGTAGTACTGGCAGGCATGGCAGGCCCTGCGTAACAGGCTGGCTCTCCCGGAGCAAGCACCCTGTTGATGGAGAATTGAACATCTGGTATCCAGTTGTTTGATCCTCCGTTGCAGGCCGAGCCACCAAGTTTTTGTGCGACACCAGTAATGCCGTATCCTGAAGGGAATTGGTAAGTTGGGTTGGTTGATCCAATCGAAAAGGAAGTGTTGTTGGGATTGGTAAGAAAGCCGCCGCCTGAAAAAATTACTGATTCGGAAGGCTCCCCACTGATGTATATCACAATGAAATTGGGATAAATAGGGGCGATATTAAGGGGTGAGTTGGATACCTTAATAAGGGAGATTCCGGTAGATGTTACATTGGTGTAAGTAGAAAGTTCCGCCGGTACACTTGCTTGGGTCGCCGCAATATCAATACAAATTGGAGAGGTACTGTAACTGATGTAAGCATTAATAGTGGCGATCGTAGCCTCATGTAATGCCCAGGTAACCGTACAGCGTTGCATCCCCGTACCAGGGTCAGGAGCGCTCAAAGCGCCAAACTGAAATTGACCGCCCTGCGCGTTCACCCCCCAACACCCGGCTACCATAACCAAAACCAGCAAAATTGTGCGAAATGTGTGTGTGTGTGTGACAACAGTCGTGCCACTTTTTGGAGATTCATTTCCATGTGAAGTCGATGTTTTTAAAAAATGAAGAGTTTGATGCCTTCATCACCGGGGCCCGCGATGAAGGGAAGGCATGGCAAATATGATTTAATAATTGGAAATATTTGTAGTTATTCTGTTAAATTAGACACCTCTTAGTCTGCCATTTGAATTCGAATGCGTAAAAAAGGCCATTTGCCTCTTCTATATAATCTACTTCCCTTCCATCCTTTTCCGCATCGCTTCTTCCACCCTCGTTTTCAGCCCCTGAATATCCTCCTGCCCCATTTCTTTTGTTTCGATGGGCGGTTCCCAAATCACCCGAACCACGCCCGGGCGAAGCCCTGCGCCATTGGCCGTGATGTCGTGGATATTGACGAGCGTCTGAACAGCCAGTGGCGCGCCGGTTTGAATAGCGATGCGAAAAGCGCCGTCGTAAAAAGGGCCCAGCAGGTCGTCTGTTTTGTTGCGGCTGCCTTCCGGATAGATGAAAATACTGTAACCTTCGCTGAGGTTTTGTTTGAGGGCTACCACGCTGCGGGCCCGGCTCATGGCGCTGCTGCGGTCGACCACCAGGCACATTTTGCGCACGACCCAGCCGAAAACCGGGATTTTTTGCAATTCCTGTTTGGCCAAAAAGCGGAAAATGCCCGGGAACGCCTGGGCATTGACAATAAAATCCAGGGAAGAGCGGTGGTTCCCGACAATCACATACGACTGTTTGGGGTCGAGCAGGCCGCCACCTGTCACCCGGACCCGTATCCCGACGAGCATCAAAAAAGTGGGCGTAAAGACGTGGTGCAGGAACTGGATATTGCGGCGCAGGGCACTCGGTCCCGGCGTGGTGATCATGTTCACACCGATGACAGGCAGGGCGATGACCATCAGCAGCAGAAACAACAATACGGCATATGCCGCCCAGATTTTATACAGGAGCATTTTCATAGAAGCGGCAAATGTACACAGCAAATCGCTTTCAGGGCATGTTGCCTGATCCGGATGCAACACCGGCTTCTTCTTCCTGTTCCGGCAGATCGGGGCCGATGGGCAGGCGAAGGCCGTCGGTGGCAATATCGCAGCGTTCGAAGATGGCGCGCGCCTCTGCCAGGTGCGCCTCCGTATTTTCATAACGGCCCGAAAAATGACCCAGCAACAGCCGCTGAACGCCTGCCTTGCGGGCTATTTCTGCCGCTTGTGCCGCTGTGGAATGAAAGGAAATACGGGCCTCTTCGAGGTGTTCATGGGTGAAAGTGGCCTCGTGGTACAGCAGATCAACGCCTTGCACAATTTCCGCCACTGCATCCGAAGGCGCCGTATCGCTGCAAAAAGCATAACTGCGCGGCGGAGCGGCAGGTACCGTCAGTTCGGCATGCGGAACTATACGGCCGTCAGCCAGTGTCAGGTCATTGCCTGCCTTGATACCCGGAATCAGCGAATAATGAATGCCGTATTCATCAATTTTTGATTTCAGGATATTGTCGGGGCGCCTTTTTTCCCGAAACAACCAACCGCTGGTCGCCATGCGATGCATCAATGGGATAGTCCACACTTCCACCTTGTGGTTTTCAAACACGAGGGCATGCGTCGAGGCATCCACCTCCGTAAATTGAATGGGAAAAGGGAATGTAATGCTGCACAAACGGGCCGTGGTAGACACCAGTTCGTACAAGCCAGGCGGCGAAAAAATATGCACGGTTTCAGTACGTCGTTTCAGGCACCAACTGGTGAGGAGCCCGATCAGGCCGAACACGTGGTCGCCATGCAGGTGGCTGATAAAAATCTGATTCACCCGGTCGGCTTTTACCCGATGGTGAAACGCCTGCATTTGCATGCCCTCGCCGCAATCGATCAGAAAATACTGGTTATCCACCTGCAATACCTGCGAGGTGTAGTGGCGACCGTGAAAAGGGCCGCCCGAGCCGGTGCCAAGTACGGTAAGGTGCATGGCAGTTCAGGCATTGTTTTTCATAAACTGTGCTGCACCGTCGAGTTCTTCGTAAAAATCCTCGCCGTATTTTCGGATGATGGCCGACTTAAGGAATTGATATACAGGCACTTGTTCCTTTTTTCCGAGTTCGCAGGCTGCCGAACAAATATCCCAGCGGTCGTAATTCAGCGCTTCCGAACCGAAGTGTTCAAATTTCTCCACCCGGATAGGGTAGAGGTGGCAGGAAATGGGTTTCTGAAAATCGGTGGCGCCTGCTTTCCAGGCACGTTCGATGCCGCACTGCCCGATGCCCAGTTCGTCATATGTCAGGTAGGCACATGGGCCGCCATCTATCAGGGTAGTACCATGCCCCATGCCGTTGAAAAAAGCCGAAGTGCCTTGTGCTTCGATGGCTGCAATGCCCGCGGGCAGCAGAAACGGTTTTACCTGCTCGTAAATGGCATCCAGTATGGGCAATTCTTCCTCATCCAGCGGGGCGCCATAGTCGCCTTCCCAGCAGCAGGCGCCCTTGCAGGCGCTGAGGTTACAGATGAATTGTTGTTCTACCACATCGTCGCTCACCAGGATATCCTGTACAATAATCATGACAGTGCTTTTTATTTGAGGAGCAAAGATCGAAAGTAAACCTTGTTTTTCAGCCTCTGCAAGCGTAATATAGTTGGAAGAAGCAGATGCAGGTTTTTTTCAGATAGATGGATATTTTGTTCTACAAACCTTTTTATTTTCAAAAGTTTACTTTCTTTGCTGCCGAAAGAATATTATTTGATTTGCAAAGACTATTCACCATATTCATACTGGCAGTGTTGCTCTGGAAAACAGGGGAACCGCTTCTGATATCGCTTCGATACACGGAAGCGCTACAGACGCCTTTGCCAAAAATGGAGAATGAGTCTGACCAAATCACTATCAAAGTGCATGCGTCGCTGCCATACACCGGCAACTGGGAAGAAACTGACCCGGTGCAGAAGTGTATCAAAGTCGGCGACGAGTTTTACAACGTAGTAGAACGTCGCTACGAAAACGATACGTTGTATTTCACCTTGCAGCGCAACTTGAATGCTCGCGACAGGTTTGACGCCCTGAGCATGATTATGACCGATTTGTCGTCGGAAAACCAGACGCACAAACAACCTGTCAGCCACCACAACGCTCCTTCTGCGAAGGATTTTCTTACTGTTTTCTCTCCCTCTGTTTGCCCTGAAGTAGTGGTGCATGCACCCACAGGGCAAACCACACAGCGCACTGCTGCCTGGCACTATGCTTTCTTCGTGCCAACGAACTGGGCGAACGTCTTGTCGCCCCCTCCTGATTGTGTCTGAAAAGAATCCCCGGGTATTTACTGCTTGTTGAAAATCAGGCTGCTGCACTTGCAGGAGGCTGGACGCTATTGTATTTGTTTCGCTGCAATACGCGCGTGCAATTCCTGACTCTGTATTGAGCAGATTGCTGGCAATATGGAGATGCAAATGCCTGATTTTCAGCATGCTCTAATAGCCTTATGGCAAGGTGACATGGGGCATACCCCTAACCTGATCCGGGAAATTTGCTGCCTGTATGCAGTCAGCGAAAACTGTACTTGCTGCTTGTTGGTGTCCCCAATGAGCACCTCTTCCATTCTTTTCCACACCATCTAGTACATTTTACCATGAGATATTTTCAACACCTCTTGCTTGCCCTCTTTATACTTTCAAATGCAGTTGTTTCCAATGCCCAGGGTTGTGTAGCCGTTCGTCAGATGGGCGGTATCAATACCATGTGCAATTCAGAATCGGCTGTTCCATATAACCTGAGAAAAGGAGAATTCCAGGTTGGTACCAGTTATCGCTATTTTCACTCCTGGCGCCACTTTGTTGGCACAGAAGAACAACATGAGCGGCAAACCACGGGCGGCGGTATCGGCCCCGATGGCAAAGAACGTGGCAATGCTGTCAATATCTATTCTCATGCTGTCGACCTGAATTTTTCTTTCGGTATCTCCGATCGCCTGCAAATCAATGCCGTTATTCCGTGGGTACACAACGAACGCTCGCAGGTATTGCGCACCACCTCCACGCCGCGCGATACGTTTCGTTACAGCGTTTTTGCACAAGGCATCGGCGATGTGCGGCTGAATGCCAACTACTGGCTGTTCAACCCCGACAAGGCACACCATGGAAATATCATGCTCGGACTGGGTTTGAAACTCAATACCGGCAATTACAAGGCCACAGACGACGCTCCACAAGCAGACGGTACGGTTAAAAATGTGGTGATGGACCAGGCAATCCAGCCCGGTGATGGCGGGATCGGCGTTTCGGTCGAACTGCAGGCTTTCAAACAGTTGTACAAAAAACTCTACGGTTTTGCGAATGGATACTACCTGTTCAACCCGAAAGAGAACAACGGCTCTTTCAAATCGGCCCCTAAAGCCGGCCTAGAAGGCTATGAACTGTACGCCTGCCCAGATCAGTATTTTGCCCGTGCCGGTTTTATGCTGTCGACACTGCCATCCAATAGCCTGACTTTCTCGCTGGCAGGCCGCTGGGAAGGTATCCCGGCCTACGATGCGTTCGGCGGACAGGTAGCCTATCGCCGCCCCGGTTATGTGGTGGCTGTAGAACCCGGCGTTTCTTTCCGCACTGGAAAACACAGTTTTAGCCTGTTCGTACCCTATAATTTCATCAAAAATCGCGTCCAAAGTGCGGCTGACATTGCCAGCCAGGAACTGCAAAACGCTCTTGACCCTGCCCATCCTGTGCATGTACAGGGCGATGCTGCCTTTGCCGATTATTCCATCAGTTTCAACTACGCCTTCCGGATTGGGAAACTGAGAGGTGAGAAGCGAGAAGCGAGAGGTGAGAAGTGAGCGCGCCAATCTCCTGCTGAAGCAGGGCCTACCAAGACATAGTTTAGTTTGAGTTGAATATTTAGGGCAAACCCGATAGAGCCATGCGGCTACGGGTTTGCCTATTCTCAAAACTGCGGTTTAATGAGGCCGTGTTTTGAAAGCCACTTTTTTGCCTGCTGGCCGGGCAATTTCATAAACCAACCTTTCGAAATAACATGAAATACATATTTACCCTTTTTATAGGCATATACTGCACTGTTGTTGCAGTCGGACAAACCCTCACGGGTACTGTACACGATGCTGAAACCCAAAAACCCCTCACAGGCGCCAGGGTAGTGCTGAAAGGCACTTCCAGTGGAACGGTGACAGATGCTGCCGGCAAGTTTTCACTGAATACCACGCAGCAACCGCCCTACACCCTGCTTGTTTCCATGCTGGGTTTTGGTGAACGCGAATTCACCATTGCTTCCTATGAAGCCGGTGTGCTCGAACTGAATACCGATGAAGCATTGCTCAATCAGGTGGTTATTTCCGCTTCTCGTGTGGAAGAAAGTATCCTTAAATCGCCTGTAACCATCGAAAAACTGGACGCCCGTGCCATTCGAGAAAGCCCTTCGGTCAATTATTATGACGGCCTTGTCAACATGAAATCGCTCGACATGGTAACGAGCAGCCTCACATACAAACAAGTGAATACCAGGGGTTTCAATGACACGGGCAACAGCCGTTTTCTCCAACTGGTGGACGGTGTGGACAACCAGACGCCCGGCCTCGGGTTTGCCGTCGGAAATTTGTTTGGCTCCTCCGACCTGGATGTGGAAAGTGTTGAATTGATCCCCGGCGCTGCCTCCGCCCTGTATGGCCCGGTGGCATTCAATGGATTGTTGTCTGTTCGAACCAAAAATCCATTTGATTATCAGGGACTTAGCGTGCAAACCAAACTAGGGATCAACCATGTGAATGACCCTGCAGGCGGAGGGGCCAAGCCGCTGTACGATGTTTCGGCGCGTTACGCAAAAGCATTTGGAAACAAGTTTGCTTTTAAACTGAATGCTTCTTACCTCACTGGCACCGACTGGTATGCTGCCGATTACACCGACATCGATCCGAATACTCCGGAAGCGCAGCGCGGCGACAATAACCCCGGCCGTAATGCACTCAATATTTATGGCGACGAAGTAGCGCGTACCATCGAAGGCATCGGCCGCGTATCGCGCACCGGATACGAGGAAAAAGATGTAGCGCAATATGACGTTTATGGTACCAAATTCGGCGGCTCTCTGCATTACAAGTTGAGGGACAACCTGGAACTGTTGTATGCCCTGAATTGGGGCCAAGGCACTACCATGTACACCGGTAGCAGCCGCTATGCGCTCAATAACTTCAAACTCCTGCAGCAACGCGTCGAATTGCGCGGGCGCAATTTCTTTATTCGCGGGTATTCGACTGGCGAACGCTCATCGGATTCCTACAACTCCCGCTCGCTGGCGCAGCACATCAACCGAACCTGGGTGCAAGACCTGAACGGCAATGTGGTGTCGGCACAAATGGCCGATGATACCTGGTTTACCCGCTACACGGCGGCCTACAACGGCGATGTGAATGGCGTTTCGGCACAAAATCATGCAGCAGCACGCATTTTTGCCGATGATGGCCGACTGTCGCCCGGTACCGAGGCTTTTGAAACGCAAAAAGACAGGCTGATTCATACCACCGGTCTGAGTGGTGCCGGTGTGGTGAGCAACAGCACCTTGTATCAGGCAGATGTGCAGTACGACTTTACTTCTGCACTAAAATTTATGGGCCTGCAAGTAGGCGCTAATTATCGTTTTTATGACATGTCGACCAACGGAACCCTGTTCGATGACCTGGAAAACCCGGTCACCATCGGAGAGTACGGCGTGTTTGCGCAAGCATCTAAAAATCTATTATCAGATAAATTAAAACTTACATTATCAGGCCGTTACGATAAAAATGAAAGTTTCGACGGCAATTTTACTCCCCGTGCATCTCTCGTGTTTTCACCTGAAAAACAGCATTTTTTCAGGGCTTCTTACCAAACAGGTTTTCGCAACCCCACCGTACCCGACCAGTACATCAAACTCAATGTCGGCCCCATCATTATTCTGGGTGGCGCGCCTGCCAACAGCCGTGGACTCAATGCCTATGAAAACTCTGTAGATGCGTCTTCGCTGGGCGCATTTTTCGGCGGTTTTCAGCAGGATTTGCAAAACGGCGTGCCTTTTCCGCAGGCAGTTGTGAACAACAAGGACAAACTCGTAAAATCCGATGTGCCGTACATCAAACCCGAACAAACCAAATGTTTCGAACTGGGTTACAAAGGCTTTTTCGGGAAAAAAATCCTGCTGGATGTCAATTATTACCATAGTTCGTACACCGATTTCCTCATCAATCAAGTGGTAATGCGTACCGACAGCCCCGTGCTGGCGCCCGACGGTACCATCAACCCGGATGCGGCTTTTGATGTGGTAAACAGCAACACACAGTTGTTCCAGTTGTACACCAATGCCTCCGACAAGGTGACAGCGCAGGGCGCTACCCTGGGCCTGACTTATTCTTTGCCAAAAAACTACCGGGTACAGTTCAATACAACCTGGTCGGATTTCCAAATTCAGGACGCCGATCCCAACAATATTCCAGCATTCAACACACCAGCATGGAAAACCAACCTGATGCTGAACAACGACCGTGTGACCGAACATTTCGGCTTCGGAGTTGCCTGGCACTGGCAACAGGCGTTCGACTGGTACGGCACCCTCACCGAACTCAGCCCTGGAAAGGTAAAAGCCTATAACCTGCTGGATGCACAAGTGAGTTATCGTTTGCCCAACCTGAAAACAGTGGTGAAAATCGGAGCAAATAACATCACTAATAAATACATCGTGCAGGCTTACGGATCGCCAGCGGTAGGAGGACTCTATTACATTTCACTGACATACAGCGGTTTATAAACAATGGGGCGTCATTTTTCTTTTGCCGTTTGTGCATTGGCCTATTTGTTTGGCGGAACGGTTTCCATGTTGTTGTCGGCCAACCTGCCTGTGGTGGTTCAGGAACTGTCAGCGCCGACATCCGGCGAATTTGAACTGGCCAACACCGGCGCATACCTGAACGCATCTTTTCTGTACGGATGGATGCTGGGAGGGCTATTGCTGGGCGTTGTTTGCGATCGAATTGGCCGCATCAAAACCCTGGCGCTGGCGACCGGGCTGTATGGCCTGTTTACCTGTCTGGTGTATGCAGTGCCGGATTGGCAGATATTGCTGCTGTACCGTTTTCTGGCCGGGTTTGGGGTTGGAGGCGTATTGCTCGTCAGCACGGTGTATATTTCCGAAATCTGGCCAGCCGAAAACCGTTCGGTTATGCTCGGCATTCTGGCCGTTATGTTTCCGGTGGGAATAGTTTTGAGCGGCGCCCTGACGGCAGGTTTTTCACACTGGCGGCAGGCATTTTTGCTGGGATTTATACCTCTTGGCCTGGGCGCAGTGATCTTGTTTTTCCTGCCCGAATCGAAGGTGTGGCAAACGACAAAAGAAATGCCCGTCCAGGAGCGGTCGATCTGGCCGCTCCTGGCCGCTCCGGCGTATCGACGCAATCTGGTGCTGGGTTCTATCGTATACGGCGCGGTGCTGATCGGCTTGTGGGGCTTGTTTTCCTGGATTCCCACCTGGGTGCAAGAACTGGTGAAAGGCGCTACGGACGGGCAGAAAGAACGCGGGTTCTCAATGATGTTGCTTGGGCTCGGAGGAATCGGGGGCGGGCTTTTTTCCGGCATTTTGATGCAGAAATGGGGATCCAGAACAACCTTGCTGGTCACGTTCACCGGGCTGATTGGTATGTGTGCCTTGCTTTTTCTCACCAACAAGGGTTTTTCTCCACTCATTTATGTAGAAATGGCTGTTTTGGCCATGTTCTTCGGGATCAGTCAGGGCGCATTGTCAGGTTATGTGCCTGCTTTGTTTCCGGCTGAAATACGGGCAACTGCAACGGGCGTGTGCTTCAATATCTGTCGCTTTTTTACTGCCACGGCTGTGTTTTTTGTTGGCACGCTTGTAGAAGTGCTGGGAGGGTTTGGCAATGCGCTGCTCACCTTTGCCTGGGCGTTTGTCATCGCGCTTTTTGCAGCCTGGTACAGCCCGGAAACGGAAATTCATTCCTAAAACAAAAAAATCATGGCTCATATTCACCTTTCTGAACAACTTCCGGGCATTCGGGGTCTTATGGCTTTTCGGCCCGAAACGGCCACGCCCCTCAACGCACTGGCTGAAATATTGCTACGCTCCGATGAAGGTCTTTCCAAGGGCGAGCGCGAACTGATTGCGACATTCGTTTCCTCGCTGAACGATTGTTTTTTTTGTAAAAACATACACGGCGCTGTAGCACGATTTCTTTTACCAGAACAGGAAAACCTGGTAGACAAAGTGTTGCGCGACTACCAGACAGCGCCGATTTCTTCCCGAATGAAATCCTTGCTGGCCATTGCCGAACAGGTGCAACTGGGCGGGAAATTTGTAGACGCAGATACGGTGGAACTGGCACGTCTTGCCGGCGCATCCGACCTTGAAATTCACGACACCGTGCTCATTGCTGCGGCCTTTTGCATGTTCAACCGGTATGTGGATGGCCTGAACACGTTCGCTCCGGACGACCCCGATATGTATCGCGAACGCGGCCGCAAGATTGTCGAAGAAACAGGATACGTTGGTTCATCACCCAAATAACACCCATGTCTTACATTTCTTTACCTGAAAACCTGCCCGGAATGCACGGCCTTATGGCTTTCCGACCCGCCATCGCTCCCGGGCTTACGGCGCTCACCAATGCGTTGCTTTGCACAGATGAAGGCCTGAGTCGGGGCGAGCGCGAACTCATCGGCGCATACGTGTCGGGCCTCAATCAATGTACAATTTGCAAAAATGTGCATAGCGCAGTAGCCCAATGCCACCTGAATGCCAATCAAGAAACCGTAGAAAAAACGCTCTCGGACATTCCACATTCTGATCTTTCTGCAAAAATGAAAGCACTGTTGTCCATTGCCCAAAGTGTGCACCGGGGTGGTACCTATGTGCGACTTGAGCAGGTAAAATTGGCGCGCCATCTGGGCGCTACTGACTTCGAAATCCATGATACGGTACTGATTGCAGCGTTGTTCAGTTTCTTCAATCGGTACATCGACGGGCTGGGTGTTACAACCGACGACACACCGGAAACCTTTATGGAAAGGGCGCGGCGCATTGCGGAGCAGGGCTATGGGGCTTGAAACGGAGGATTTGTGGCCTGTTGACAATACTAACCATAAGGTTATCATTTGTACACGCTCTTAGTGTCCTTTGTGAAACCTTGGTGTTCTTAGTGGTTAAATTTTTTACCACTAAGAACACCAAGGTTTCACAAAGGACACAAGGCGTAGAGTGTGTCTGCTTTTCCCAAACACTGGTTGTTCTAATCCCTCCAATCGCTCAATGTGGAAACACTTGATCGACCATCGCCATGCCCTTTCCAAATGCCGAACGGTCCAATGCCAGTCCGGCATTTACTTCATCAAAGAAAAACACCAGGTTTTCGGTAGCCATATTGCCAGTCAGGTCGTCTTTGGCCATCGGGCAACCGCCGTAGCCGCGCAGGGCGCCATCATAGCGACGGCATCCATTGCGCCAGGCGGCTTCTATTTTCTCCCGCCAGTTGTGCGGCTGGGTGTGCAGGTGCGCGCCAAATTCAACCTGTGGATAGGCCGGTATCAGATTGCCGAACAAGTAGGAAATATTCTGCGGATTGGAGCAGCCAATCGTGTCCGACAAAGAAAAGATGCGGATGCCCATGGGTACCAGCACATCTACCCAGCGCTGCACAATTTCCACATTCCAGGGGTCGCCATACGGGTTTCCGAAGCCCATGGAAATGTATAAAACGAGTTGTTTTCCGTATTTTTCACACAGTTCCTGAATAGATTTGGTGCGTTCCACACTTTCAGCAATGGTGGCATTGGTGTTGCGCAACTGAAATGTTTCGCTGATACTGAATGGATATCCCAGATAGGTTATTTCGGGGTGCTGGCAAGCATCCTGTGCGCCACGTTCGTTGGCTACAATGGCCAAAAGTTTCGTATTCGTATGGGAAAGGTCTAATTTTGCGAGCACTTCCGCCGTATCGCGCATTTGCGGGATGGCTTTTGGGCTTACAAAAGAGCCAAAATCGATGGAATCGAACCCTACCCGCAACAACTGGTTGATGTAGGCCGCCTTTACATCGGTAGGGATAAAAGGATGAATCCCCTGCATGGCGTCACGCGGGCATTCGATGAGTTTGGTAGCGGGAATATGTGGTTCGGTAACGGGAAGCAATTTGAATTTTTTTTGGTGTCTGTCAAACAAATTCGGGCGCTCAAAGTTAGGGGAAATGCAGTTTTTTATAAACATCAAACGTCGGCAGGGTTTCAAACCCTGCCGACGTGATACCACAAAATATGAAAAATAAAAGTTACTGGCTTGTTCTGGGTTTTCTGTTGTTCATCTTTGGCATTACGGCCATCATCATGTCGCTGGTAGGTGTGCGCTGGGTGTTTCTGGGCTGGATGGAATGGGGTGGAGCCCTTTTGGCATTTGTACTTAAAATCCTGATGACAGTGGCCGGCGTTGTTCTGATTGTGCTGGCGCGCACCGATTGGGAAAACGAGAAACGCGAAAGCAGCGAACCCTGACCGACTTGGCGGGAATTCGCTACCTTCGCCCTTCATTATGGAAGTCAAAAGTGCAGAGTTTATTGCCAGTTACCCCAAAGTCGGCGCCTGTCCCACAGACGGACGGCCCGAGTTTGCATTTATCGGCCGATCCAACGTAGGTAAATCCTCGCTGATCAATATGCTGACACACAAGGGTTTAGCCAAAGTGTCGGCCACTCCGGGTAAAACGCGCCTGCTGAATTTTTTCCTTATCAATCAGTCCTGGTACCTCGTCGACCTGCCCGGTTACGGTTATGCTCGTGTGTCGAAAACCGAGCAGAAGAACCTCAAAAGCATGATCGACGGCTACTTTCACCACCGGGAAGAACTGATAGCAGCATTCGTACTGATTGATTCCACGATTCCACCTACCAAAATTGACCTGGATTTTATCAACGGGCTCGGCGAAGCCGGGGTGCCTTTTGTGCTCGTATTTACCAAGTCGGACAAAATCGGCAAAGACACCCTTCAGCGCAACATTGGGGCGTTTATGGATAAATTATCTGAAACCTGGGAAAATCTTCCGACCTATTTCACTACCTCTGCTGAAAAAAGAATGGGCAGAACCGAACTGCTGGAATTTATTGCCAAATGGGCTAAACCGGCTAAATAATCAAACAGGTTGATTTTCAACCAGTTGTTCTATGAAGAAAGACATCGTCATATACCCCCGTATCATTGAACGCATCGAAGACTGGCCGATTTACCGGCTCAGCAAGGATCGTGCAGATTTTATTCGCGAAATCGATGAGTTCACGTTCAAACGCCTCGTCAGCAAACACCGCAAGGACCTGGCCGATGTGATCGTCAAAACCATGTACCAGGAGCGTATCCGTATCAAGGAAGATCCCTGGAAAGTGGATCCGCCCAATGAACGGCAATTCTGGAACCGCATCAGCAAAAAACTGATCAAAAAATCGCTCGACCGCGACGATCCGCAAGCCAAGGCTGCGGCCGAGGATTTGCTGCAAAAAATCATCCACCGGTATTCGGAAGAAATTGTCGGGACGTTTCAGATTCCAACCTTCCGTTTTGCACAACGATTCCTGACTGCTTTTTTCAACCGCATTTTTAATGCTGCCGTAGGCAAAAGCCTGCGCGCAATCTGGAGGGGGCGCCGGCACCTGTACGAACGCCTGAATATGACCGGCGACACGGCTACGGTGCGCGAACTCTTCAAACACGGTACGGTGGTGGTCGTTCCTACCCACAGCAGCAACCTCGACTCTATTCTGGTCGGGTATGCGCTCGACCAGATGCTGGGCATGCCTTCGTTTAGTTACGGGGCAGGGCTCAACCTGTACAATTTCGGGCCGGCTGCCTACTTCATGAACCGGCTGGGCGCCTATCGTGTCGACCGTCGGAAAAAGAACCCCATTTACCTCGAAACGCTCAAGGTGATGAGCAACCTGAGTATTCAGCGCGGGGTGAATACGCTGTTTTTCCCAGGTGGTACACGCTCGCGTTCGGGGGAACTGGAAACTGACCTGAAAATGGGCCTTTTAGGCACTGCCGTAGAAGCCCAACGCGCTATGTGCCAGCAGGAGAACGGCAAAAAAGTGTTTATCGTGCCGCTGGTAATCTGTTACAATTTCGTACTGGAAGCGCCGTTTTTGATCGAACAACACCTGCGCAGTACAGGTAAGGAAAATTACATCCGCCTGCGCGACGAAGGCAAAAGTGTACGCGGCTGGCTGCGTTTTATCTGGCGCTTTTTTTCTACCACCAGCGATATAACGCTTAGCATTGGCCGCCCGCTCGATGTGCTGGGCAATATGGTGGATGCTGAAGGCCGCAGTTACGATCGTTTTGGAAACGAACTGGATATCCGGCATTATTTTACCTCCAAAAACGAGGTAAATGAAGACCGACAGCGGGAAGAGGAATACACCAAAATACTGGCTGAACGGATTGTAGAACGCTATCACCTTGAAAATGTGGTACTTAGTAGCCACTTGACAGCATTTGCCGTATTCGAAATGCTGATGCATGAGAACCCTAAACTCGACCTGTTCGGCATCCTGCGCCTTCCCCCCGACGATTATATGTTCCCTTTCCACGCTGTCGTGGAAGTGGTGGAACAAATGCAAACCCGTCTTTATTTATGGGAACAACAGGGCAAAATTCGACTGGCGCCTGAAATACATCGCTCGCCCGAAGAAGTGGTGCGCGATGGCGTGAAAAACCTCGGTATTTTCCATGCGGAAAAACCACTGAGCCTTACCAAGGAAGGACATATCGTATCTTCCAATTTCCGCGTCTTGTACTTTTACCACAATCGCCTGCAGAATTATGAATTGCAAAAGGCCGTTCATTGGAAATCGGCGGAGATTGAGGTGTTGAAAGTGGACTGAGTGGAGTTATGAGTTATGAGTTTTAAAGTTATGAGTTATGAGTTATGAGTTATGGTGCTGTACTCTCATGCCACAGATGAGAAAATTACTATTGAAAAAGCCGAAAGCAATGTGAGTAAAACTCATAACTCATAACTTTAAAACTCATAACTCAAACCGGTGCCAACTCCAGCGTCAGTCCGTCCATTTCATTTTTCAGTTTCAACTGACAACCGAGGCGACTGTTGGGTTTTACAAAAAACGCGGCATCCAGCATCGCAATTTCGTCGTCGGTAGGTTCCGGGAGTTCCTGGTCGCTCAATACGTACACATGGCAGGAGGCGCAGAGCGCCATGCCGCCGCAAGTGCCCTCTACCGGAAGTTCGTACGATTTGCACAATTCCATGACACTCATATTCATATCAGTGGGGGCTTCTAGTTCGTGCCGGGCGCCTTCACGGTCGATGATGTTGACTTGGATGGTATTCATGCAGAGGAGAGTTATGAGTTATGAGTGATGAGTTATGAGTTTTACTCACAATGCTATCGGCCACTCTTTTGAAAATGCCGATAGCATTGTGAGTAAAACTCATAACTCATAACTCATAACTCAATTTACAGCGCTTCAATCCCCGTCACCGTCGTGTACTTGAACGACAGTTTTTTGTCAGGGAAAGCCACTTTAAACGCCGACTGACAGGCCAGCGTTGCTTCGTGGAAGCCGCAGAGAATTAGTTTTAATTTACCTGGATAGGTGTTGATATCACCGATGGCATAAATGCCTGGAACGCTGGTGGAATAGTCGGAGGTGTTCACTTCTACAGCGCCTTTGTCGATGGCTAATCCCCATTCACCTATCGGGCCAAGTTTGGGAGTGAGGCCAAACAGCGGAACGAAATGATCGGCATCTACCTGGAACTCGCCTTCGGTATCATGCTGGATAGTTACGCCATGCAATTCGCCATTGCCTTGTAAACCAACTACTTGTGCATTGGTGATGAGTTTGATCTTGCCGGATTCTGCCAGTTCCATTACTTTTTCCACAGAATCGGGCGCTCCGCGGAATTCTGTTCGGCGGTGAATCAGTGTAATTTTCTCTGCCAAGTCGGCCAGATAGATCGTCCAGTCGAGCGCGGAGTCGCCGCCACCGGCGATGACGACCCGACGATTTTTGTATATGTCGGGGGTGCGAACGAAGTATTCCACGCCGTGGTCTTCGAAGTGCTCGATGTTGTCGATGGGCGGTTTGCGCGGTTCAAAACTGCCGAGGCCGCCTGCAATAAAAATCACCGGCGCCAGGTGTTGTGTTCCGCGGGAAGTGGTCACCAGCCAGCGGCCGTCGTCCTGTTTTTCGACGCTTTCTGCGCGTTCGCCGAGGGTGAATCCGGGGCTGAATGGCGCGATTTGTTGCATCAGGTTTTGCACCAGATCGCCGGCCAGCACGGAAGGATAACCCGGGATGTCGTAGATCGGTTTTTTAGGATAAATTTCTGTCAATTGTCCGCCGGGTTGTGGCAAGGCATCGATCAGGTGGCAGCGCATTTTCAAAAGGCCTGCCTCAAAAACGGCAAACAGGCCTACTGGGCCTGCTCCGATGATAATAATGTCCGTCTCTATTTTGGTATTCATACGAATGCTAATGTCGGATTCGCCTGCCTCATGCGTGCAAACGCCTCTTTTTTAGTCTGATCGACACGCCAGAAAACACTATTTACCAGAAAAGGTTGCTTTTCTTTTTTCCACAAATGCGGCGGCTCCTTCTCTGAAGTCTTCCGTACCGCTGCATTCGCCGAACGCATCAACTTCTTTCCAGAAGCCGTCGACACCCGTTTCATAATAGGCATTGACACATTCGATTACTTTGGAAATCGCGAAGGGCGCTTTGGTAGCAATCTTTTCGATCAGTTCTTTGGCTTTGTCAATTTCGGAGCCCGAAGGTACGAGGTAGTTGACCAGGCCCAGTTGACGTGCGTCATCGGCGCCAATGATATCAGCCGTCATGAGCAGTTCCATGGCTTTGGTTTTGCCGATGTATTGTATCAGGCGCTGGGTGCCGCCGTAGCCTGGAATAAGTCCGAGATTTACTTCCGGTTGACCGAATTTGGCTTTTTCGCCCGCTACGCGCAGGTGGCAGGCCATGGCGAGTTCGCAACCTCCACCCAGTGCAAAACCGTTGACTGCCGCAACTACCGGTTTGGGGAACCGTTCTACCAAAAAGAAAATATCCTGTCCGCGTTTGGCTAATTCCATGCCCTCGTGTGCGCTGAGGCCTTGAAATTCGGTAATATCTGCTCCTGCTACAAATGCTTTTTCTCCCGCGCCGGTCAATATGATGCCTTTCAGCCCTTCCAGGTCGTATGCTGCCTCACCAAAAAAGTGCTCCAGTTCTTCCATGGTGCGGCGATTCAGGGCATTCAGGGCTTTTTCACGGCTGATGGTCACCATTGCGATGCCGTCTTGCAGGTCTATTTGTAAATTTTCGTATTGCATGGGGCAAAGGTAAGAAAACTTAGTCCTAAGTCGTAAGTCCTGAGTCCTGAGTCCTAAGTCCTAAGTCCGTAGAGTACACCTTCATGCTCTTGGCATTCACAAATAACAATGCCAAGAGCATGAAGGTGTACTCTACGGACTTAGGACTTAGGACTTAGGACTCAGGACTTTATTTTTTCCACAAATTATCTTCCCAATCCTGATCGGCCATCCGATGGCTGGGGTCGATTTCAATTTTGGCAATCTTTTTCAACTTACACGGTATTTCAAACGTAAATCCGGGGTCTACCCAGCGGTGATCGGGCAGGAGCGTACGTTTGGTATTGCTTTCGGGTGCTTTTTCGCCGCGCATGCTTTCCAGCGGGGCGTAGAAAATTTCCTGATCGTCGTTGGAGTAAGTCACCACAATATCGAGTGGCATGGCCATCAGACCTTTGCGCTGGATGGATACGTACGTGTTTTTGTCATTTTCATATACCGTATCGATCGCGTAGTCAACTGTTTTGATGCTGTTGACGAAATCTTCCTTGTACCAGTCGAGTTCGAGGCCGCTTTGTTTTTCAAATACGCGGACGCAGTCATTGGCATTGGGATGTTTGAATTTCCAGGTATCGAAATACCGCAGCAGGCCTTTGGCAAAAGCATCCTTGCCGATGATGTATTCCAGTTGGGACAGAAACACATCGCCTTTGACGTAGGCGGCCACAGAATAGGCATAGTTGCAGTTGAAATGGTCGGCATGAGTAGTGAGCGGCTCTTCCTTGCCGCTGCTGGCCAATTGCTGGTAGGCGCGGTATACCCCTTCATGCGGATTTTCTTCTGCTGCCTGCCCGGGCAGAAAACCTTCGCGGGCCAGTTCATTCATCACAATATCTTCTGCGAAAGAGGTAAATCCTTCGTCCATCCAGGCATAGAGGCTTTCATTGGTGCCAAGAATCATCTGGTACCAGGAGTGCAATTGTTCGTGTACGGCCGTACCTACCAATGAATTCAGCGAAGTTTTGCCATTCATAAGCGTTGCCAGGGGATACTCCATTCCGCCGTCGCCACCCTGAATGAAGTAATATTCCTGGTAAGGATATTTGCCAAAATGTTTGTTCATGTGTGTACGCGCGCGATCCATGATGGCCGGCAGTTTTTGCCATTGTTCGTCGTAACCTTTTCCTTTTTGCCAGAAAAAACGAATCGTTGTGCCGTCTTCCGCCTTGTGTACCACCTGGGTATATTCCGGATCGGCCGCCCAGCAGAAATCGTGCACATTGGGTGTTTTGAAATGCCACAGGAGTTTGTCGCCTTCGGGCCGACGCAACGGCTGTGTTGGGTCTTCGTAGCCATAGCCGGTTTCCTGCGGGTTTTGGAGGTAGCCGCCTGCTGCTACTACATAGTTTTTGTCGATAGAAATTTTCACGTCGAAGTCGCCCCATACGCCATAAAACTCGCGGGCGATGTACGGATTGGCGTGCCAGCCCTGGTAGTCGTATTCGCAGAGTTTTGGGTACCATTGCGACATGGAATAAGCCACCCCTTCGCGGTTGTCGCGGCCCGAGCGGCGCACCTGCAGCGGCACCTGTGCATCCCATTCCATTTCAAATACCGTGGTGCTGCCCGGCAGGATGGGTTCGGAAAGCGTCACTTCGAGTATGGTTTCATTGGACATGAAACGCACCCCTTTGCCGTTGTGTTTCAGGGTGTTCACCTTGATATAGCCTTGTTCTTCGGGTTTTAGTTTCAGGATGCGGTCGAGCACCCGCCGGTCAGGATCTTCAATAGTGCGCGAGCGCACATCCATCATGCTGTTGGGCTGGAAAGCATTGAAATACTGGTGAAAAAATACCTTGTCGAGCGTGTCAGGGCTATTGTTGGTGTAGGCAAGGCGCATCGTGCCGTGGTATTGGTGGCGCGCAGCGTCCATGTCTATGTTCATGTTGTAATCCACGCGTTGCTGCCATCGCTCAGGCTGGGCGGAAAGGATGGTAGTACCAAAGAAGAGAAAGAAAAGAATGCGTTGCTTCATGCTTATTTTAAGTTATCAGTTATCTGTTATTGGTTATCAGGGTGGTAATGGGGCATTTATGGATGCTTAAAACAGTTTCTTATTGCTTTCATAATCGGATGGCCGCAAGGGAGGGCAAATGTATCATAACCACCCTGATAACCGATAACCAAATGGAGGGCAATCATAGGGGAAAATGGAGAAGTATAGGTAATTTTTGGAGAAACGACAAATGAACAGGCTTCAATGTTCATTAAGTAAAAAATGAATTGCAGATGCCCCACCCGCAAATAGTTGGAGCGAAACTTTGCAAGACGGCCCCGGATCGTTCTATCTTTGCAGCCTCATTTGGTTGTGCATGAGAAATCCGTTTCGACAGTACAGCATAAAATTTTTCCAAAGAGATGAAACTTCGCCTCGCGATTGCCCTTACCGCGCTTGCAGCCCTCTCGCGCCTGCTTCCACACCCCGACAACTTCACGCCGATTAGCGCGATGGCGCTTTTTGGAGCCGCTTATTTCAGCCAGCAAATCCGGATGCTGAGTGTGCCTTTTCTGGCATTGTTCCTGAGTGATCTGGTGCTGAACAACGTCATTTACCGACAATATTATCCGGAGTTTACATTTATCACTTCCTGGTGGATTTATGTGGCTTTTGGCTTGGTAATGCTCCTTGGCTGGACCTTACTGCGGCAAAAAGTGACACCTGCGCGCCTGCTGTTCGCCAGTTTGTCGGCCTCCGCAATATTCTTTCTGGTCACCAATTTCAGCACCTGGCTCGATAGTGGCATGTACCCGCACACTCCTGCGGGGCTCACAGCCTGTTTCGTAGCCGGTCTGCCATTTTTGAAAAATACGATCCTCGGCGACCTGTTCTTCTCCGGTGTGATGTTCGGCGCTTATGAGTGGATGCTGGGAAGGCAACGGGGAGTGGTACGCGCGAAAGGATGACAGGTTGAGGGGTTGAGGAGATGAGAGGTTGAGGGGTTGAGGGGTTGAGGGGTTGAGGCGTTGAGGCTTCACCCTTGGGTTGAGCATTTAGTGCGCCCCTCAACCCCTCATCTCCTCAACCTCTCAACCTCTCAATCCCTCAACCTCTCAACCCCTCAACCTCTCAACCCCTCATCTCCTCAACCCCTCAACCTCTCAACCCCTCAACCTCTCAACCCCTCATCTCCTCAACCCCTCAACCCCCTCAACCCCTCAACCTCTCAACCCCTCATCTCCTCAACCTATCATCCCCTCCCACACTCATATCATGCCAAAACAAGCCCTCACGCCCAAAAAAGTATCCGAAAGCCGTACGGTCATGACCGAACTGATCATGCCCAACGACACCAACCCGATGGGCAACCTGATGGGAGGATACCTCATGCGCTGGATGGATATTGTCAGCGCAATCTGTGCCGGCAAACACTGCGAAGCGCATGTGGTGACAGCCGCAGTCGACCATATTTCCTTCCAAAATCCGATCTTTCTCGGCGATGTAATTACCCTGGAAGCCAATGTAACCCGCGCATTCAATACCTCGGTGGAAGTGTATGTTGAGGTTTTCGCCAGCAATATGAAAGGCCAGCAACCGCGGCGTTGCAACCATGCCTATTTTTCATTTGTGGCCCTCGACGACAAAAAGAAAAACCCTATTTCCGTACCGCCTGTGATACCATTGTCGAGCGAAGAACAACAATTGTATGAAGGCGCCGCCCGCCGCCGCGAACTGCGGCTGATTCTTTCCGGTCGCATCAAACCGAAGGATGCTACGGAAGTGCGCAAGTTTTTTGCTGATCTGGAATGATTTTTAAGTCCTAAGTCCACAGTCCTAAGTCCACAGTCCGTAGAGTTGACCGCATATTTTTAGGCTTCCATTCAAACTGAGATCAAAAAGTACGCGGTCAACGCTACGGACTTAGGGCTTAGGACTGTGGACTCAGGACTAATTAAAGTTACAATATGAAACACATGAACTTCCTCGGCCGACACTCTTCGACCGTGTTGCTTTTCCTTCTGTTTTGGTGCCTGGCACAACCCGTTTTTGCGCAGTTCCCTGGTGGAGGGCAATTCAATGCAGCACAGGCCAATGTGGGTCGATTTTATGGAAAAGTGGTAGACGAAGCCACGGGCAAAGGCATTGGTTATGCGTCGGTACAACTCACGGCGATGCGTTTCGATTCGGCTGCGCGCTCGATGAAACCAACAGTCGTTGCCGGCCAACTGACACAGGAAAATGGCGAGTTCAGTTTGGAGAATTTGCAGGTTTTGGGTGAATACACCCTGAAAATCAATTACTTGGGATACGCTATAATTGAACAGAAAGTGTCGTTCAACCTGAAAGGCATGATGGGCGGTGGCAATCGGCCGCAAAACAACAACTCCGGCAACCCAGGCAGCGGCTTTAGCGCTATGGCAGGCATGGTCGACAAAGACCTGGGAAATATCCGGCTGGCTGCCTCTTCCCAATTATTAAAAGAAGTGACGATACAGGGAGAGGCCGCACAGGTTACGCTGGCGCTCGACAAAAAAGTGTACCGGGTGGATAAAGACGCCATAGCGGCCGGCGGCTCGGCGGAAGATGCCTTGAAAAACGTGCCTTCGCTGAATGTCGATCTGGATGGCAATTTGACCCTTCGCAATGCCGCACCACAATTGTTTGTAGATGGCAGACCCACACCGCTCACACTGGACCAGATCCCGGCAGATGCCATTGAAAGTGTGGAAGTTATCACGAATCCTTCTGCCAAATACGATGCTTCCGGCGGTGGTGCCGGTATTGTCAACATCGTATTGAAAAAAGACAGGCGCGTGGGCTACAACGGAAGTGTGCGCGCCGGTGTGGACATGCGTGGACGGGTCAATCTGGGTGGCGACATCAACGTGCGGGAAGGCAAAATCAACTCTTTTCTTTCCGGTAATTTCAACCAGCGTCGCTCTATTGGTGAAGGGCAGACAGACCGGAATAACCTGTTTGGAAGCCCACTGACAAATGTTTTCCAAACCGCACACTCCGTCAACAATGGTTTTTTTGCGATGGGACGTGGCGGTATCGACTGGTTTATCACCAATCGGAATACCCTGACACTGGCAGCCTCCTACAATCGCGGGCAGTTCAATCTCGATGACGACCAGAACATCCTGACCGATACGCTGCTCAGCACGGTACGCCGGGGTACATCGCTCCGCAATACCGACAACACACGCAATTTCAATAACCTGGGTTCACAATTGCTGTTCAAACACCTGTTTCCAAAAGAAGGAAAAGAACTGACCGCCGATGTGAATTTCAATCGGGTGCGTTCCGACAATGAAGGCATTTTTAATACTACTTATGGCAACGGGGCGCCCGATACGCGCCAAAAACAGGCAGGGGATGGCGGAAATGAGTTTGTAACCGTTCAAACGGATTTTGTAAGCCCTCTGAAAAACGGTTTGAAAGTAGAAACCGGCATGCGTGCGGCCATTCGAAATTTCCGGAACAACAATGCCAGTTACCAATACGATTACCAGGTGCAGGACTACGTACGCACGCCCGGTTTTGCCGACCGATACGAGTACACCGATCAGGTGTATGCAGCATACGGCACATTCAGCCAGTCGTTTCGACAGTGGGGGTATCAGGTGGGCCTGCGTGCCGAAAGTTCGTTTTATGAGGGGCTGCTGCTTGAAACCGACTCCACTTTTGGCATCGAATATCCTTTTCAACTGTTTCCCAGTGCCTTTCTGACCTACAAACTGAACAATGAAGACAACCTCCAACTGAACGTAAGCAGGCGTATTAATCGGCCGAACTTTTTTCAGTTGATTCCATTTCCCGATTTTTCCGACTCGCTGCTGCTTTCTCGTGGCAACCCCGCCTTGCTACCCGAGTTTACCAATTCGGTGGAATTGTCGTACCAGAATATTTTTAATAAAAACCATAACCTGCTGGTTTCGGTGTATTACAAACGGGCTACCGACCTGATTACACGGTACCAGTTTTCGGAATACAACGATTTTCTGGGTCGGGAAACCATTGTTTCCACGTTTCAAAACTCCAATTCCAGCACGGCATATGGAGTGGAAATGACCTTGAAAAATACGTTCTGGAAAAAAATCGACCTGACTTCCAATATCAACCTGTACAATTCGATTGTAGACGCGAGCAATATCGAATCGCAACTGGAAAACAAACAATTCACGTATTTTATCAAGGAAAATCTGAGCGTTAAACTCCCGAAAAGTTTTACCGTGCAGGTAAATGGTTCCTACCAAAGTCGCACTGCTTTTGCCATCGACGGCGGCGGTGGCGGCCGTTTTGGTGGCGGCGGTGGCTGGGGAGGCGCCCCTTCCAGTACCGCACAAGGTTATTCCATCCCGGTTTGGTTTGTCGATGTGTCTGTCCGCAAAGATTTGTGGAAACGCACCGCAAGTATCACACTGAGTATGCAAGACATCTTGCATTCCAGAAAATCAGGCTCTTACACCGAGTCGGCTTACTTTATACAAAACTCCTGGCGCCGCCGCGATCCTCAATTTATCCGGCTCAATTTCTCTTACCGCTTTGGTAAATTCGATGTCTCGTTGTTTCGTAGAAAAAATAACAGGGTGGAGATGGAGGGAATGGAGTTTTAAAAAGTCCTGAGTCGACAGTCGTAAGTCCTAAGTCCTAAGTCCTGAGTCCTGAGTCCGTAGAGTACACCTTCATGCTCTTGGCATAGTTATTTGTGAATGCCAAGAGCATGAAGGTGTACTCTACGGACTCAGGACTCAGGACTCAGGACTTACGACTTAAAAGTTTTTCATAGAATTACAGCGAAAATCAACAAAATGTAGTACCTTTGCGGCCCTTTCAAAATACGTTCTATTAATCGGGTATTTAGTGTTACTTATACCTGTCCGCTCTCCTCTTTATGTACTTCCCAGTACCAAATTTCATGTAAAAGTGCCGCCAAACGTTTTCTAATGCAAACGTTTACTTGAAGTTACATACCATTAAAAATTATATATTAAATGTCTACGAACAAACAAAAGTTGACCCGCATAGGAGTTTTCTATGACGGTAATTATTTCTTGCATGTCAGCAATTATTACGCTTACCACCATGAACGCCGCAGTCGCATCAGCATCGCAGGATTGCATGAATTTGTGCGACAACACATTGCCGATGAAGATGACAAGGATTTTGCCTTGTGTCAAATCGTTGATGCGCACTACTTCAGAGGCCGTTTGAGTGCACAGGAAGCCAGCAACGAGGGCAACCGCTTGTACTATGACCGCCTTTTTGACGACATCCTGATGATGGAGGGTGTAACCACCCACTACCTGCCCGTTCGCACCGTACAAGGGTACCGCCAGGAGCGCGGCATCGATGTATGGATGGCGCTGGAAGCATTTGAACTGACCTTGCACAAACAGTTTGACGTAGTGGTATTGATCGCTTCTGACAGCGATTTTGTACCGCTGGTGCGCAAACTGCACACCCTCGGCGTGAGGGTGATGGTTCTTACCTGGGATTATGAATTTTACGATGAAGAAGGTCGACGTCGTAGCACAGTTACTTCGCAGTACTTGATTGAAGAGGCTACCTACCCGCTTGCCATGCACAGCATCATCGACAAAGGGGAAGAAAACGACGACATTTTTCCAGTGAGCCGCCTATTTGTAGAGCGCAAACGGAATTATGCCAGCGAGACCGGAACACCTATTGAAACAGTACCGCTGGAGGAAGATGGCGAAGTGCGTACCAGTACAATTTTCAGCCTGAAAGATGGATACGGATTTATCAGTTTCCCGCAAACCAATAATCTGTTCTTTCACTTTTCATTCCTGGTCGACACCGATTTCAATGACTTGCGTGAAGGCGACTCCGTAGAGTTTACCCTTGGTAAAAATGAACGCGGCGAGCCGGTGGCTAAAAACGTTCGGCTCATTCGATAAAAAAGTTTTCCACAGACCGGAGTTGCGGCAGGGATTAACTAAAATTGGCATGATGTTTTCTACAATTTAGTTGTCCTTGCCGCACCCTGTCGGCATATAATCTTATGAACGAAGTTTTTAATCATCCCTTGCCTCGCAAGAAATAGTAGGCCCTTTTTCTTCGGAAAGAGGGCCTCTTTTTTTAGTCCGAAGTCCACAGTCCTGAGTCCTGAGTCCGTAGAGTACACCTGATTGCTCTTGGCATTGAAATATAGGAAAGCCAAGAGCAATCAGGTGTACTCTACGGACTCAGGACTCAGGACTATCGACTCAGGACTAAAAAAAACGGCCCCGACACTTTACAGCATCCGGGCCGGACATCCTTCTAAAAACCTTCTTGCTAATTCTTTCAGTTCAGCACGATGTTTTTCTGATTGCCAGCGGGCTGGCTTTCTTGTTGAGGGGCGGTTTCGCAATGCACGAAATCCGCATCGTGGAACTTGTATTTATCTTTAAATCCGTTGAGCATCACCTGCACATTTTTCTGGGGCGCTTTTTGAGCGGCGTATTCACGGATAATTTCCAGTACATCAAAATCGATATAGGCGGTATCGGCGGCATCGATCAATACCTTTGAATTGAGAGGCAGGGTTTCCAGGGTGTTTTTGATGGATGCTTTGTTAAGAAACGACACTTCCTGCGACAGTTGAATGCGAATCAGGTCGCCTTCATGGTACTCTTCGCGGTGAAAGAGGTACGAGTTGTTCAGGTTGCCCCACAAGATAGCGATGACGCTGGCCACGAGCCCGATACCCACACCTGTAAGCAAATCGGTGAACACGACAGCCACCACAGTGATGGCAAAGGGCCACCACTGAAACTTCCCGTTTTGCCACATTTCCTTGAAAATGGAAATTTTCGCAAGTTTGTAGCCTGTGAGTATGAGCACGGCTGCCAACGCAGAAAGTGGAATCAGGTTGAGCAGAGAAGGGATCAGTGCAGCGCACACCAGCAACAATATACCATGCAAAATAGCCGACAATTTGCTACGGCTGCCGGCATTGATATTGGCTGAACTGCGAACGATCACAGAAGTGACAGGCAGGCCACCGATCAGCCCCGAAACAATATTGCCGATGCCTTGTGCCTTGAGTTCCCGATCGGGGTTGGAGTTCCTGGAATATGGATCAATTTTGTCGACCGCTTCCAGGCATAACAATGTTTCTACGGACGCCACAGCACAGATAGTGAGCGCTACGGTGTACACTTTCGGGTTGGTAAACTGGCTGAAATCAGGCAGGGTAAACTGGCCTATAAAGGCGCCAAAGTTTTCGGCAATGGGGATATTTACCAGGTGTTCTGTGCGAATCGCCCAGGGATCGCCCCATGTTTTCATTAATTCGTTCAACAACACCCCGGTTAGAACCGCCACCAGGGCTGCAGGTATAGCCCCCAACCGCTTTTTAATGGCTGGCCGCTCCCACATCAGCATCAAACCGATCGAAATAAGGGCTACCAACGTTGCGCCCGGATGTATAAAATTAGTAATAGATTGCCAGATAGAAGAAAATGTATTGGCGCCGTCTGATTCCGCAAAATACATATCACCTTCAGCGTCCTTGTCATACCCCAGCGCATGCGGAATTTGTTTAAGAATAATAATGATCCCGATGCCTGTCAGCATGCCTTTTATCACGCTTGAAGGAAAAAAGTCGGCTATAGAACCGGCTCTCACAAAGCCCAGTATCAACTGAAAAATACCTGCCAGCACTACCGCTGCCAGAAAGGTTTCGAAAGAACCCAATTGTTGTATGGCTACCAGTACAACCGCCGTAAGGCCTGCTGCGGGTCCGCTCACGCTGGTGTGCGATCCGCTCAGGCTGCCAATCACAAGGCCGCCTACTATGCCAGCGATCAAACCGGAAAAAAGAGGTGCACCCGATGCGAGGGCAATACCTAGGCACAGGGGCAGGGCAATAAGAAAGACTACAAGGCCCGAAGGGGCATCGTAACGAAGATTTTGGAAAATATTTTTTGATTGCATGAAGGAATGCATGGTATAGCGTAAAGAAGAATGACTTTTCGCGGTATTTACACCGGAAACACAAACATGGGGGGGCCTGAAACAGTTGTGAAATAGCGCAGATGTGCAGGAGCGCCTTGATTCGAGGCACTTAAGCCCGAATACAACAGCGATTGCCCTGGGTTGACATAAGCAGTATAGCCGACGCTGAGGTCGTGCTATCAAAAAGGCAACCTTAAATCAGCAGAAATTGGGAGGCGGAGAGAAAATGGAAAGAGGCGCGCAGGAGTGAAACTGCTTGGAATAATCCTCAGGGGTGCCCGTGTGGTGAACGGAAGACAAATTGGTCAGGCTGAGTAATTGTTCACTGATTTTGATCTTGAACGACTTGCCCTGAGTATCGTCCTCTTTGCTTTCTTTTTTGGCGTCTTTTTCTCCTTCATCGCAGGAAAGAATCTCCATGCCTTCGCAAGAGCCAAAGCATTTGTACACATCCTCCGTGACCAGGCTGGCCAGTGCAAGGACGGTGAAGATTTGAAGGAGAAATTTTTTCATCAGTGTTGAAAAATCGAAGACTAAACACAAAACTTGCCTTCGGGTTTGTGCAAATGTACTTTTTTTTGGGAAAATTCAAGGGCTTTATCTGCTTCTTGATTGTAATCCGTTGAAAAAGAACATTTTAGAGCCCGTAAAATATTTTTTATGAACGCCTTACTCCTCCGCCAACTGCACCAGCCGCTCGAATACAGCGACTATGAAGTCCCGCATCCCGGCAAAAACCAGGTGCTGGTCGACTTGTATGCAGCCGCCCTCAACCACCGCGACGTATTCATCACACAGGGGCTGTATGCAGGCATCAAAATGCCTGTTATCCTAGGCTCCGATGGGGCAGGGGAGTACCGTGGAAAACGGGTGCTGCTGTATCCGGCGCTGGAATGGGGCGATCAATCGGCGCATCAGGGAAAGAACTTTCGGGTGCTTGGAATGCCCGACAACGGCACATTTGCCGAAAAAATATGCATCCCCCGCCGAAATCTGTTTGACATGCCTGCTCACCTGAATTGGGAGCAAGGGGCTGCACTGCCATTGGCCGGACTCACTGCCTGGCGGGCACTTTTCAGCCGTTGCCGGGTAAAAAGTGGTGAAAAAGTGCTTATCACGGGCATTGGCGGCGGTGTAGCGCTACAGGCACTGCAATTTGCGCTGGCTGCAGGGGCGCAGGTAGCAGTTACTTCCGGTTCCGAAGAAAAACTGGAACGTGCACGTGCACTCGGCGCACATTTTACGGCCAATTACCGGGAGGAAGGCTGGGACAAAAAATTGAAACAGGAGGCCGGAGGTTTCCATGTCATCATCGACTCCGCAGCAGGCAACGGTTTTTCAGCGCTGGTCGGACTTGCCAACCCTGGCGCTCGCATCGGCGTGTATGGCGGCACCCTGGGCAAAGTGGACGGTTTTTCGCTACAACCTGTTTTCTGGAAACAAATCAGCATCCTGGGCTCTACGATGGGTAGCCCGCAGGAGTTCAAAAAAATGCTGGATTTTGTAGCCACACACAAAATTGTGCCTGTTGTGGACAAGATTTTCGACTTGAAAGATGGTAACGCCGCCCTGGAAAGGATGGAAAAAGGGGAGCAGTTCGGGAAAATTGTAACACGGATTGCGCGGAAATGAAGCGGATTTCACGGATTGGATGGGTAAGAGGGGAGCATTTCTACTTAATTATCATTGATCCTGTGCGGTTCTTATACACATTAAATTGGCAGGAATGTATCATACATACCCATCCAATCCGTGTAATCCGCATTACCTCCGCGCAATCCGTGTTACAAGTAACAGCAACAAGCCCGGCAAGCCAATCCACACCAATTCACTGACAAGCACCTTCAAGCCCCATTCGCTGAAAAAGGCGCCGGCGCCTAGCGGCGATACGACAATAGGCCGCCAGGGGAAAAACAGTCGTTCGGCAGAAAACGGCCACCACAGGGCGCATCCTCTTCCACCATCTGTCAGCATGTCGAGTAAAGGATGCGAAACGGCGCTGAGTACAAACCAGGAGACGATGAAGATACTTTGCCGAAGGGCTGGTTTCTTTTGCAAACTATTGAAAATCAAGCCGGTAATGAATCCGACGAGGATGGTAAAAAACAGCGAATGCGTCCAGCCACGATGCCCCCATTCACTATTGTACGGAATGCCAAAACGAAAAGCCAGCACGTCCAGATCGGGCATGGCTGCCAGGCAAGCGGCGATAAAAAATGTTGCCGGGCGCGCCACATTCGGAAACCCAGCCTGACCAATTGCCGCTGCTGCTGCGGCATGCCCGAAGATTGATGCCATGGTATTTTACGTTCAATTGATGGTGTTTTGAATTCGGCTGTGGTATTTTTGCATGATAAAAACATAACCATGCCCAACTTTTTACTCCCTCCCCCTGCATCCCAATATCCTTCTCAAAGGCTGCGCATTCTGGTCAGCCTGGCACTTATGGTATTGTGTATCAGTCAGTGCCAATCGCAATTTCGACCGCCAGAAGTGGAAATCACGGAATCCGATACGGTTGGTTACGCTTTTTTGCAACAGGAAGAGCATGTTGTGGAAAACGCCTCTTACCTGGAACCCTTGTTCAAAAAACTGTACCTGCAGCGGGTGCAAGGTGGACAAAAAATCAATATCGTTCAAATTGGCGACTCGCATATTTTGGGTAATTACCTTTCCCGGGAAGTACGCGAACGCCTTCAGCGCGCATTTGGCGATGCCGGCCGCGGTCTGGTTTTCCCGTACAAACTGGCCGGCTCCAACGGCCCGCGCGATTTCCTGGTGGAAACCAATGCCCGCTGGAACGGCGCCAATTGTCAGCGCGACATCAGCCCGAGTACGAGTTTCGGTGTTTCCGGTTTCAAACTGGAAACCTACAACCCGAAAGGAGAACTGACTTTTCGTTTGCGCGATACCGCGACTTCCGAAACGCGCCTGTTTACCAAAATAACGATTTTTCAACACCGTACTCCTCTTCAATATGAAGTCGAGGTGCGCGACGATATTACCAATCAGGTGGCACAAATCTACGTACAGGATGAATATGCCCGCTCCTACTACTTCGACCGCCCGGTAGGCCAGGTGACAATCGCTGCCAAAAAAACCGATGCCAAACAGAAAGTACTCACCCTGGATGGCGTGGAACTGGAAAACGAACTTTCAGGTATCGTGTTTCATTCAATCGGCGTGAACGGCGCCAAATTCCAGGATTATGTGCGTGCTGAATACTTCGCCAAACAGGTAGCGCGCCTGCAACCCGACCTGATTATTCTTTCCATGGGTACCAACGAAGCGCAAGGACATACTGAGCCCTCTTACATGTACCGCACCATGCGCGACCTGACTGATAACCTGCTCAAGGAATCGCCCCAGGCGCTTATCATGCTCACTACACCGGCGGACTCCTATCTGAAAGGAAAAAGTTTTAACCCGCATATGCCTGATATGAGTGGCGTGATTCGCAAGTTTGCCCGCGAAAAAGGATATGCCATGTGGGATTTGTTCAATTTTACGGGTGGCGCCAACTCGGCCGCCAATTGGAAAAGCAGCGGACTCATGTCATCCGATTCCGTGCACTATTCGAAGGCCGGTTATGCTGCACAGGGCAAATTATTGTACCAGTCTATCGTTAAAGGTTACAACGAATACGTCCTCTCCAAACAGCCATAATCCCTCTCACTTCTCACCTCTCACTTCTCACCTCTATCCATGTCTCCCATCGGCGTTTTCGATTCCGGCTACGGTGGCCTCACGGTGTTTCGCGACATAGAGCGTAGGCTGCCGCAGTACGATTATATCTACCTGGGCGACAATGCCCGGGCGCCGTATGGGCCGCGGGACTTTGAGACGATTTATCAGTACACCCTCGAATGTGTGCAGCACCTGTTTGATATGGGATGCCCGCTGGTCATCCTGGCCTGCAATACGGCCTCGGCCAAAGCATTGCGCAGCATCCAGCAGCAGGATTTGCCCGGTATGGCGCCTGGACTGCGCGTGCTGGGCGTAATTCGGCCTACTGCCGAGGTGGTTGGGCAATACACGCAGAGCCGGGAAATTGGGGTGCTGGCTACCCGCGGTACCGTGCTGTCGGAATCTTATGTGATCGAAATTGCCAAATCTTTCCCGGATATTCGGGTGTATCAACAGGCCTGCCCGATGTGGGTGCCGCTGGTGGAAAACAACGAACACAACAGCCCGGGCGCCGATTATTTTGTGCAAAAATACCTCGACGAACTCCTGCGCCAATCGCCGAATATCGACACCATTGTGCTGGGCTGCACGCACTATCCCTTGTTAATCAACAAGATGCGGAAATATTTACCCGATTCCATTCAGGTGCTTTCGCAAGGAGAAATTGTGGCCGAAAGTCTGGCCGATTACCTGCATCGCCACCCGGAAATGGAAACCCGATGCAGCAAAAACGGGCAGGTGCAGTATTTTACTACCGAATCGGCGGCTGATTTTGAAGCCAAAGCGGCGATATTTATGGAAAAGCCGGTGAAGGCACTGCATCTGGCGCTGTGAGTACTTATCGGAACGATATTTCCTGAATGTACAAGTAGTCGTACATGTTGGGATCTACGGCGATTTTCTCACCTGTTTGCCGGTTTTGGATGATTACAAAATCGTGATCCCTGAAAAAAGGTGTGCTGAAAAAAGGGTGAACATTCAGGCCAAAGCATAACAACTGCCCAATATGTTGGTGAGCAGTCCATGTGTCGTCCATGCCTTTTTCTTTAAAGAAATAATTGCAGGCTGTGGTGAAAAAAGCAGCATAACCGACGCAATGCGCGGCTTGGGTTTCGTACAAGCGGTTGGGGTCGACGGAGTTATTTGCGGCCGTGAAGTGGAGGTGATCTGCGGTGAGGGTCAATGCCCTGTTGACGATCTCTGTTTCGGAGCAGTGTTCAGACAGGCAGGCATGCGCATTCAGATAAGCCTTCAAATCAGGGTTGGTGATCGGGTAAGAAACACGGTGCCCAACAGTTTGATAAACAACTACTTGTCTGAAAATGTACCCGCGAAGCAGCACCAACATTACCACCAATATGAGGCTGATTCGTATAAACTTCTTCATTGTGCAGGTACTGAAATTAACTGTTTCTCAAAACAAACGCTGTTCTCGACATTGGCGTATTGCCCATAATTCGGAATAAGCGCGTACCCGTTTTTTTCATACAGTCGAATGGCTTCCGGCTGCCGTTTGCCTGTTTCGAGCCTGGCTGTGTGGAAGCCCAGCGTAGCAGCCCATTTTTCCAGTTCCGACAACACGAGCGAGGCGATGCCTTTCGAGCGATGCTCCGGGGGTACGTACATGCGTTTTATTTCCACCGTTCCGGGCGCTATTTCCTTGAATGCGCCACAACCCACCGGCGTTTCATTTTCATACGCCACCACCACGTTTCGCAAGGCATCAATTTTATTGAACTGAGCATAAAAGGCGTGTTCGCTGCCATCGCGTTCGGCCAGTTCGCGGTCGAGGAACTGCACGAGGTGGATGAAGTCAGTGTTAAAAGATTCCGTTTTTTCAAAAGAAAATGGGTGAAGGTTTTCTTTCATATTAGCCTAAAATTGAATGGTTAAGGCATAAAACTACATATTTCTGCCTTTAGTTTCCAGGATTGGTGCATGGTCGGGGCTTTCACGTAACACGTTGCAAAAATCCGGAATTGGATACTTCTCGTACATGAGAAATACTTGTTCATTAAAAACCTGTACAAATGATCCAATTTTTCAAACGCACCCTTTGCCGCTGCGTACCCCTGTTAGCCCTGGTGTGGGTTCAAAGCAGTCCAGACGTCTTTGCTTCCAGTCACCGGGAAGCGCCGTTGATTGCAAATGATCCACTGGCCGACAACACAGACCTGTACGCATTCCGAAGCCCGGACAACCCCAGTACGATTACAATTATTGCCAATTACATTCCGGCAGAACTGCCTTTTGGTGGGCCCAATTACGCATCTTTCGGGGAGAACATTCAGTATCTCATACACATCGATAACGATGCAGCAAACCCTGGAGATGAAATTGTGTATCGATTCATGTTTCACAAGGAAAATGAAGACCCCTCCACTTTTTTTAACCTCAGGCTTGGTTTGCAAAACCTGAAAACCACTTACACCCTGGAGCGCAGCCTGGATGGTGGCAACACCTTTACCACGATTGTGTCTAACGGTATCGTGCCGCCTCCGAATATTGGACCGCGCTCTATTGAATCGGCCGTGGGATTGGGAACAGATTATGAAGCCCTCATCAACGGGTCGATCAAACTGGCTTCTACCGGCGAAAAAGTGTACTGCGGCCCGGCAGATGACCCTTTCTTTGTTGACCTTGGTGGAATTTTCGATTTGGGCGACGCGCCCCGTCAGAATGGCAACTCGCGCGATGGTCTTGGCCGTTACAACGTACATTCCATCGCTATTCAGGTGCCGATTCTGACACTTCGCAAGGCTGGCGCTCCTTTCACTCCTGACAATATTCTGGATGGCGATTTTGTCATCGGCGTATGGGCTTCTGCCAACCGCCGGGCCATACAGACCTTGCAAGCGGGCGGTGTTGCTCCGAATGAAGAGGGCGATTGGGTTCAGGTTTCGCGCCTGGGTATGCCGTTGACCAATGAGGCAGTAATCCCTGTCGGACAGAAGGACTTCTGGAACCGCCTCACGCCATACGATGAAATTTCTGAGACAACCCTCGATGAATATTTCTACAATCCGGAACTGGCCCTGTACATGGACGATTCGCAATTCGGCACAGCCGTACCTGCGTTTTCTGCCCTGCGCATCCAGCGGAATTCCTTGCAGTCCTTTGATTTCGGCAATGGCCACGATGGCTTGTATGGCTTGAAAGGCAGCGCAGTAGTAGCCGGAACAGCCCTCGATGACGCTGTTTTTGGCAATCTGTTGTTACCGGCTCCGGGCAAACCCCGTTCGGTCGACCTATGGCCCATCTTTCATACCGGAGTACCCAATGTGCGCCCTTACCAACTGGCTACGGGTAAAAACGGCAATCCGCTGGCAGCCGGCAAACCTTTTGTCAACAACTTCCTGCCCAATGGCGGCGATATGCTTCGCCTCAACATGGCCGTTCCGGTTACACCGCGCGATGACCCAAAATTCAGTTCTATGGGCTTGATTCAGGCCGCAGTGCTGGGTCTTACGGATCCTGCTTACAATCAGACTACGCTGCTTCAGGAAATTCCCAATATGGACGGTTTTCCGAATGGACGCCGCCTGGAAGATGATGTGACGGCGATCGAACTGCAAGCCGTGGCAGGCGCTGCACTGGCCGCCATCGGTCTTTGGTACGATGATTACACAGCGGGAGGCGCCAACCCGGTCACTCAGGATTTGATCGATGTAATTACCTATCGCACAGGTGTAAACCAGAATGACAAACCCTTCAAAACCACTTTCCCCTATGTCGCATCTCCCTGGAGAGGCACCGAGGTAGGACAGTAATGGCTAACAATGATTCTGTCGGCCATTCCAATTCTTCACGACTAAAATCATCCATGATGAATTTTCAACGCATAAAAAATGGCTTGCTGGCCCTCGCTTTGTGGTCGGTCTGCCTGCCTGCCGTGCTGGCATCCAGCCACCGCGAAGCGCCCATGATCTCGAATGATCCCCTGGCGGACAATGTAGATTTGTACGCTTTTCGAAGCCCCGATAACCCTAACACCATTACCATTATTGCCACGTATGTACCCTTGCAACTGCCGCAGGGCGGCCCGAATTATTTTTCTTTTGGTGAAAATATTCGGTACGAAATTCACATCGACAATGATGCATCTGTATCCGGAGATGAAATTACCTACCGGTTTACCTTCCACAAGGTGAATGAAGATCCATCCACTTTTTTCAATATCCGCCTCGGGCTTCAAAACCTGAAAACGACCTATACACTGGAAAAAAGTACCGATGGCGGTATCAATTTTCAGACAATTGTGGAAAATGGCGTCGTTCCGCCACCCAATATCGGCGATCGTTCTATCGGCTCGGCAGTAGGTTTGAATACGAATTATGCAGCCTTGATGAGCAGTGCGATTACCAATGCCACTTCTGGCGAAACGGTATTCTGCGGCACTTCCGACGACCCGTTTTTTGTCGACCTGGGAGGTATCTTCGACTTGGGAGATGCACCGCGCCAGAATGGAACGCCGACGGATGGACTTGCCTGTATGAATGTCAGCACGATTGCCTTGCAAATCCCCATTTCCGCTTTGCTGAAAGAAGGTGCACCGGCTACACCTGCCAATATCCTCGATCCAAATTACGTCATAGGTGTATGGGCTTCGGCAAGCCGTCAGAGCATCCGAACCTTGTCTGCAACGGGAAATCCTGCTTATTCTGGCGACTGGATTCAGGTATCGCGCCTGGGCATGCCGCTTACGAATGAAGCCGTTATTGCCATTGGAAGCAAGGATTTCTGGAATTCCATCACACCGTACGATGAAATTTCGGAAACGAGCCTCGACGAGTATTTCTACAATCCGGAACTGGCCTTGTATATGGACGATTCGTTGTTCGGCGGCGCCGTACCGGCGTTTGCTGCCTTGCGCATCCAAAGAAATTCCTTGCAATCATTCGACTTTGGTAATGGACAGGACGGACTGTATGGGCTGAAAGGTAATCCGGCACTTGACGGGACTGCCCTCGACGATGATATTTTCGGCACTTTGTTGTTGCCCGGGCCAGGGAAACCTCGTTCGGTCGACCTGTGGCCCGCATTCCATACGGGCGTACCTAACCTGCCTCCATATCAGTTGGCTACCGGTAAAAATGGCAATCCGCTGGCGGTTGGCAAACCCTTTGTCAATAACTTCCTGCCCAATGGCGGCGATATGCTTCGCCTGAATATGGCAGTGCCCGTTACACCGCGCAACGATCCGCAATTCAGTTCGCTCGGACTCATACAGGCGGCCGTGCTCGGCCTCACGGATCCGGCGTACAACCAGAACACCGATATTCAGGCTATTCCAAACATGGATGGGTTCCCGAACGGGCGCCGACTGGAAGACGATGTGACGAGGATTGAATTGCAGGCCGTGGCAGGCGCCGTACTGGCTGCTGTTGGCCTTTGGTACGACGATTACACTGCCGGAGGAGCAAATCCTGTTACGCCCAATCTTTTGAGCGTGATCACATATTCAACAGGGGTGGAATCAAATGATGTAGCGTTTAACACCACTTTCCCCTATGTGGCTTTGCCGAAAAGCGGCACCAGCGAATGTGGTGGTTCTGTTGTCACAAGTACCAATGATGGTTTCCAGGGGGGCGTTTTGGGGCTTACCCAGCGCCCGCTGCTGATGAAAAACTACCCCAATCCGTTCACGGTACAAACAACCTTTACACTTCAGGTGAATCGCGCCACCAAAATTACCTTACGCGTGTACGACCTGCAGGGAAAATTTGTAGCAGACGTGTACCAGGGTTTCCGTCCGCAAGGTGAGTTTACCTTCGATTGGAACACGTCCGGCCTGGTGCCGGGTACGTATGTAGCATACGCAATTGATGGAAATGGAGGGCTTTTACAGACAGGCAAATTGATTAAACAATAAAATAAGAGAGGAAACCAGCACCCTCATTCGCTTGTAAAAATTGCAAGTTGGGTGGTGCCGGTTTCCTCTCCCTTTTTTGTCACTTTTGAGTGGATTCCTGACATGTATGGCAATACATCGATTTCACATCGCTATCCCTCAACATTTGAAAATCATGCTGGAGCCATGTACACCACTTGGCGGGATTGAGCCGGGCGGCCGAATCAAGTATTTTCAGGTATTCTTCTTTATTGTGCTCCTGTTCATACAGGTTCATGGTTTGAGCCAGGATAAAAATGCCCTCTTCGCCTAATTCGTTCCTGCGATATTTGGGCAGCAGGTAGTCGATCGTCATGTCGTACATACTCCAGTAATTAAAAAACAACACCAGCGCGACATCATCTTCGGCATTCAAACGGTGCTCCCTGAAGTACTGATTGATAAAATTGAACGACTGATTGATATTCTGTGCATCATTGATCTGACCGTAATATTGAAGATATGTCAGGTGCAAGTTGAGCATGAGCGACTGACTTATGGAAGTCGATTTGGTCAGTTGATCCACTTTTTGAGGGTGAATCACTCTGGAAAGTCGTTCAGAATCGGTGTCCCAGTCGTCCAGCAGTGCGTGACCAACGAGTGTGTACAAATGCAGCATATTGAACCGCGCGTCCTGTTCCAGCAAGTCGCTTTTACCGGCCCAGTTGAAAAGAAATCGTGCCGCCAGATATGGATCGTTTCGACAGACCCGTGCCAACACCGCCGCGCTGTTCGTGGCTACTTCCGGATGCAGGCAACACCAGTCGAAAACAGATTTTTCGTAGAGCACGTCTGTATTCAGCGAGTCACGCAAATTCATGAGATACAATGCCTTATTGGCCAGGCGAACATCATTGTTGCGCACGGCGGTGCGCAGGTTCATTTCTTCCTGTTGCAAGCCCTCGGTGGGCATCGTGCCCTGGTAATGAATTGTGGCCGTTGAAGTACGTTGATCGTACAGCATCTCTTTCCAGGGAAGCGTTCGGTCGCCGGAAGCAATCCGTTTTTTGATTGAATCATGCGAAATGGCAGCAAGGTTTTCATTTCCGTAATAAGCCAGTTGAAACGCCAGAAACGGCCAGTTTTCGCTTGCAGAAACAGAAAAAACAGAATCCGGGGCATGGGTTTGCGACTGAATGTGCTTCTGGATATACTGAGCGCGGCCTTGATGCAGGCGGTCATTTTTCAACGAATCCCCTTCTACTGAACTGTAGGCATTTATTTCCACTGCTACGATGCGGGCGTCTTCGGGCAGAATCACGGGCGGGTGAACGGGTTTTATTTGATTGGTATTAAACTCATATTCAACCTGTTGTGATGCCACGATTCCGTTTTGCAACAAGGAAATATCTCCCGGATCTTTTGCAACGGGCTTTATGGGGCGCAGGGCGTAATACTTGTGCGGGACAGTAGCCGGTGAAAGATACCTGCATTCTTTTCCGTCCTGAACGAGTATCAGAGAGGGAGAAAGCCGGTCAAGGTTTATGCCAGGAGGGATATGACCAACAATGGTAATTACCCGCACGTCGCTTTTTGCTTCATTGTTCCGAAGCAGTTCGTTGCGATAAACTGGTTCGAGCAGCACTCCGTCGTACACAGGCGAAATATCCAGTTGATTGGGCTGCCCGCAGCGCAACTGATCTGCGGAAATGAGGTCGACGGCGATACCATCATTGGAGCGTTGAAAAATCCGCTTGAAATAACCGATGTCGTAGTAGTAGAATTTTATTTCCGAGCCTTCTATGCGCAAATCGTTACCCATGCTGGCTATCAGGTTCGGAAACTCCCTGAATGCCAGGTTGCATTCAATGGGTGCGGGCGTCAAGCCGAAGGCGTTGTACGATAACTGACCAGGTATGCTGACGCCTTTTTTCCCGAATACCTGTGTGGCATACACGATTTTTTTGCCAGGATGCACCTGAAAACCAAAGTCCCCAAACTCGTATTCCGGCTTAATCATATTGGCATAATGGCCGGGTGATTTTTTCCATGCCAGAAACATTTCCTCCGCCAAAGTTTTCACATCATTGTCGTCAAGTGGAAAATGTTGAGGCCTGGAATAGAGGACATTTTCGCCGACTAATTCGAAGTTATGGCCGCCTTTTTTGAGCACCCTCAATTGTGGTGTAGCCACGTCGGCAGCAGTTTCCTGGTGCGTCAGGGTGTCATTTTTTGCCATGTAATTGCTGTGAAAAACGGCTGCCGCTTTCAAAACATCATCAAAGCGAAGCGGGCGTGCGCCCATATCTATTCGCAACGCATTTACTTTTTGTGCCAGTTCTGAACGGAGCAATTGAAAATTGTCTTCAATGGATTGCGCATTGCCAGCCTGCGTAGACAATAGTCCGATGAGGCACAGGAAGATTGTTTTCATGGCAAATTTGTGAGGAGTTTATTACAAAAAAGCAATGTGTTGCAGGCATTCCATCAGGAAGAGCAACTCGGAATCAGACGGGATGGCGCCTGATTTATTTTTTCTTTTTACTCATCTTTTCCTGCACAGCCGCCACCCTGAACTCCACAATTCGCTTGATCAAATCCAGCGGCATGGGTTGATCGAGCGGAAATTGCACCGAACCTTTTCCCTGTTTGTAGGGGGCCAGGTCGGCCTTAAAGGCTTCCATACCCACGGGAGTAGGGTAGAGGCCGATATGGTTTTTAAAACCGGCAAAATGAACGAGGTGGTCTTTCCCCACATCGAAAGTAGGAATGCCGTAACTGATACATTCTTTGGCGTCCGGGGCTAATTGGCGGATATGCGCGCGCACCTGCTCCAGCACTTGTTGTACTTCGGGGGGGAATTCGGCGATGTACTGATCTATTGTTTCGGGTTTGGTTGTATCCATCTTTAGAAAGTTGATTCGGGAATAAACGTACAAAGAATTCGGGTTATTGAAGGCCGTTGTACTGCCTAAACCATTCCAGCACAATTCCTTCCGAGTAATTGCTGGCAATGGTTTCAATAAATCTGGGAAAATCCAGTTCCGACGATTCATTGGCAGCATCGGAAATGGTGCGAATGACAGTGCAGGGAATCCCGAATTCATAACATACCTGCGCGACGGCTGCGCCTTCCATTTCCACACACTGCACGGAGGGCAGACTTTCCTGTATGTCCGTTTTATGCGCGTGCGCCGACACAAATACGTCGCCGCTGGCAATGTCGCCCAGCACGATTTCCGGTTTTGCAATGTGGAAACGGGCTTTTTCCTGCTCGGAAACGTACTGATTCATGCCTTCAAAAAAACGCTTCGCAGCCGCCAGGGCCCGGTCCGTTTGTGCGGGTGCTGTTTCGAAAAAATGTCGACCCAACAAGGGGATTTCAAAACGGCTCATGATGGGCGTCGCATCCATATCGTGCTGGTACAAATGCCGCCCCACCACTACATCGCCGATGCGCAGATCGGGATGCAGGGCGCCTGCAACGCCGGTAAAAATAATTTCCTCCACGCCGTATTCCAGGATCAGATTGGTGGCAGTAGTGGCGGCGGCTACTTTTCCGATTCGGGAAAAAACCAGTACCACAGGTGTTCCAAGCAAAGTCCCCTGGTAATATACCCGCATGCCGGACTCTTGCTGGCGCACATTCTGGATATGCGGGATCAGGTGCCTGATTTCTTCGGGCATGGCGCCCATGATACCGATCATTGTTTGACGAATTTAATAGTAATCCAGCCGCCTGGTGTTTCGGCCGTCAGCAGGTAAACACCATTTGCAAGTTGCCCGATAGCGATGGTTGTCTCGGAATCATGAACGGGCATTTCCAGCATTAACTGGCCGAGCAGGTTGCTTATACGCAGCCTCCCACCGGGTTTGTTTTCGCCTGAAATAACCTTTAGCACGTCTTGTGCCGGGTTGGGAAAAACGACCCATGAATGGTTGGAAGCAGGCGTTTCCACAGCCACGGATGTACTGCAGTCGCCAGCCATATTTTCCAGTATGGCCCTGTATTTCGGCGCTGGTATGACGGATGTGTCCTGATACATGTTCTCCAAAATGCCCCAACTGCCGTATTGTGCGCTGCGCTGCCCGATAAAACTGAAGTTCATCAGCCGCAGCGGTTCGTCGCCTTCCTGCAAGGTGCGCAGGAAATCGAACCATTCATTGTACAGGTTGTAAATGGCCGTATCGCGCTGAATGTCGATCAAGGCCTGTGCGTAGGTGGGCATTACACCAAAGGGCGTGGGGGTGATGTGCTGGCCGCCTTCGTAAAAGATCATGGGGATGTGCAGCGAATCGGCAATACTTTCCTTTTGCATTTGCAGCCACACTTTTTCGTTGTTTTCGCGGGTTTGCCGCACCCAGTAAGCCACATCCGTCACGGTAGCGCTGGCGCCCAGTTCGTCGAGCGTGGCATCGCCGGTTTCTCCCAGTCCAAAGTAACAGGCCGGTGAAAATGCGTCGAAACTGCCCGGTTCCATGTTGAAAACAATTCGGTTGGACACGTCTTGCCAGGCCGCCTGCACGCCTACCACGCGTTCGATGCGTTGCAACTGCCCGGCATATTCTTCCGACCAGATGTCGAGGCAGTTTTGCACATACGGCACCACACATTCGGGCCAGGGAAGGCCTGTAGCCGCCTGGCCGTAGTGAAAGCACCATTGGGCCTGCCCGAAAATCCAGTTCCAGACTTCATTGCTGTATTCAACGGTAAGTTTTCTCGATGGCTCCAGGCGCTCGCGAAATAGCAGTGCCATTTGATGTATGTATTCGTCGCTGGCACGGTGCGGCACACATACCCAGCCATCCACGTCGTAGTCATTCATCAGGCGAATCATCATTTCATACGGAATACCTTTGTGGTCGGCCCAGGTGTAGTGGTTCATTTGCTGGCGATCCTCCCAGTCGAATAGTTCAGGTGAATCCCAGCCCCAGGATTCTGTTTGGCCCCAGTTGTTTGTCTGGCCCCAGTCCATAAATCGGAACGCTTTGAATGTGAGCGCTTTATCCAGCCAGGTGGGGTTGAAAGGCTGGGTTTCGTACGTGTTTTCCGACCCAGGCATCAACACGCGGATATTGCGTATCGGATCGTCGATGGACGAACTGGCGATGGTCATCTGAATGGTGGCATTGGAAGCGTTGTTCAGGGTAAAAACGATCCGGTGCGCCGAAGTCTGCGTCAGGTCGGTGAATCCGCCCCAGAATTCGAGTGCCCCTGTGCCGTCATACAACACCACGTATTGTCCTTGCGGCCAGCCGGTGGTGATGGCCCAGATGGTGGAAATTTTCTGTGGATATTGCCTGCCTGGTACCGTTTGCGGGCTGTGCGTCGGGTAGCCGTCCGGCCGGAAGGTCATGCTGTCGGTGGCTTCCGTATTGAATGGGCCGCCGTTGGGGTTGCCGGAATCCTGCGAGTAAAACACGCGACTGGAATGCATCAAATCTACAAAAGGCAGTTCGGTGCCATAGTCGGAAATGCCTCCGAGGTTGGTTCCGATGTTGAGTTTGCAGGAGTCAGGGAGTTGTGCGGCGCTTCGGTGAACGAGCAGCAGCATAAGAACGAAAGCGGTACCGATTATTTTAAATTTCATATATGAATCAATGTTTCTTTTCCTGTAAAAAGGCCAGTACATGCCGGTTTATTTCTTGTCGCTGTGCGGCAGTGGCCTGATCGCACATGGAGTTGTGGGGCATATCGGCCAGCGCAACGATTTTCATACCATACAAAGCCTGTTCTTCTGCCGTTGGCAATACACCTGCATCGGCTGTCTGGTCGCTTGATCGCAGCGAATACACACGGGGCCGACTGCTGCGTGGAAGTGCCATTCTCCGGTTATCAAACGTGATAATTTTGTCTACGATGCCCGGATATTTTTGAGGAAACAAGGCGCTCATATCTCCGCCATTGGAATGACCGATCAATGTTATTTCCTCAAAGCCGCGATCCGGGTATTTTTGCTTGATCTGCTTGATAACGAATAAGATATTGTCGGCGCCACGCTCCCAAAACGGCCGCCGCACCACCTGGGGAATGCCTGTCATGGGAATCAAACTGTCGGTTGGTAATTCGTGCTGAATACTGACAACAAAATATCCCTGCCGGGCCAAAAACTCTGTCAGAAAGGTGTAATAGAGGTAGGCATCGCCGCTGTTTTCTCCGTATCCGTGGCTGACAAGCACCATTTTTTGATGCCGATTCCGTTTGCCATTTGTCTGATATACCGCCACAGGTACGTCGCGGTGCCGGGCCTGATCGTACAGGTGAAAAGTGTCCAGGGAAACGGCCGCCTCTGTCCGGTTGGCCGCCGCATGTGGCTTGCATCCGGCATGACTTGTCAGCAGCAGTGCCAGCGCTGCAAACAGGGTTGTTTTCAGGTAAAAATTCATGTTGTGATTTGTACCGCAATTATCGGTTTTTTCGATGTAACCCAAGTCCAGGTTCCTGTGAAATTTCCATATATCCGTCTTTTACAGTGAATCCACCGGATAAGAGGTCTTCCACCAGGTCGAAACTGCCGTCCAGATCGAGGTAGCGCGTATTGGGGCATGCATAGGCTGCATGAAGGGCCGCTGCAATGCTGACAATGCTTTCGTCGTTGCAACCCCAAAACAACGAAATGCCTGCATTGCGGGCGATGTCGGCTATTTCAAAAGCGCTTGCGATGCCGCCACATTTCATGAGTTTGATATTGAAAATGCCAAATGGCATGGGCGCACGACTCAGTGCCAATGCCGCTTCGGGGCCGTGCAGGGATTCATCTGCCACGAGTATGTTGCGCTGTTTTTCTTCCAGTGTCAACAATTGCTCTTCATGGCCGGCTGGTAGCGGCTGTTCGATCAGTTCGAGGTCGATATGCGCGGTGGAAGACAGGAATCTGCGTAAATCGGACAAGGTATAACCCTGGTTTGCATCGACGCGCAAGGCCATGTTGCCTTTGTAGCGTTCATGCAGTCGCAGCACGCGCTCGATATCTTCTTCCACCTGCAAACCCGTTTTTACTTTGAGCGACCGGAAGCCTAATGCGTGAAAATTTCGCGCCGATTCCAGGGTTTCCGCCACATTCATGATGCCAATGGTGACGGAAGTCGGCAGGTTGGGTGTTTTCCTGCCGTAAAAATCGGCCACTGAAATGCCTAGAAACTGACCGAATGCATCGTGCAGGGCAATGTCGACGGCTGCTTGTGTGCCGGGCAGGTTGGGAAAGTGTTGTCGGGTTTCAAAGATAAATTGCCGAAAATGCCGGATGTCGCGACCCACGAATTGCTGCAAAAAATCGGATTGCAGGTGTTGCAGCGTCTGGTGCGGATTTTCTCCCACTACTTCTTCCGACGGGCTGGCTGAACCGAGTCCTATCATGCCGTTTTGCAGTTCGATTTCCAAAAACACCAGCGTGGCATCGGTACAGGTTTCGTACGCAATGGTGTAGGGCGTGGTGAGGGCCAGGTGTTGTAAAAAGGGCCGAATGGCTGTGATTTTCATGCGAACGGTGGTATATATCGAATACACAGGGCGTTGGTGGTATATATCGAATATATATCGAATATATACGAATACACAGGGCGTTGCCCTGTGCTATTGAATACGCCCTTTCAGGGCTATCTTATGGTGGTAATGAGTGGCTTATTTTCTCACTTTCTCACTTTCTCACTTTCTCACTTTCTCACCCTCTCACTCTCTCACCTCTCTCACTCTCTCACCCTCTCACTCTCTCACCCTCTCACCTCTCTAATTATCCTTTCCACGCCTTCCTGAATAGGCAGGAGAACGGGTATTTTCAGGAGTTCTTCATAATGTTTTTGAAAATGGCGGTATTCTTCTTCGGTGCAATCTTCCGTGTTCAGCGCCAGGGCAATGACGCGGGAGCCAAGTTTTTCGATGAGTTCGATTTCTGATTCTACTGAGGGGATTTCACCCCAGTGCGGGTCGTTGTCGAAGTATTTCCGTTTGGGAGCATGCACCAGCACGACCTGGCGCGCATTTCCGGAAATCAAAAACTCCAGACCGCAGGGGCCGCTTGGGTTGCGCAAGGACGACTGCCCTTCCAGCAAAATCAGGTCAGCGCGGGTCTCTTTCCAGCAGCGTACGATGGCGTGTTCAAGTTCGCCTGATACAAAATCATTCAGGGTGGAGTCGAAAATGAAGCCATATTCACCGCCTTGCAGCCAGCCTGTTTGGCCTGTGTAAATCATCTGTGCGTTGATGCCTGCCGCTGCGCAGGCTTGCCGGATGAGGCGCGCCGTGGTGCGTTTGCCCAGCGCGCAATCCATTCCGATGACGGCAATGATGGACGCTTTTACCTGATAGATTTCACCCGTCCAGAAATGCAGGTCTTTTCTGGATTTTGGTTTGCGTACGTCGATGAGTTCTACTTCGTTTTTCGCTGCAAGTGCCAATATATCGGGCTTTTCCGACAGATATTCGTGCAGGCCGTTGACGATGGAAATGCGATGCTGTATGGCTTGTTTCACAATTTCCAGCATATCGGGTGGCAATACGCCGCCAACCGTGGCAATGCCGATAATCAGGTACTGCACACTTTGCAACTGTTCCAGCGCCGAAGCCAGCGAATCGAACACTGGTATGCCCCGGTGTGTGCCATCGAGCAGTTCACCGGCGTCTTTTCCTGCTGTGGCAGGACCGTCGATGATGCCTGCGATGTCGAATCGCTCGGAGCCGCGAATGAGGCCATGTGCCGTTTTGGCGTCGTTGGTGTGCAGCAGGCCATTGGTAAGTACGAGGGCTTTTTTCATTTTCTTTTGATCAGCATGCCCGGGTATTTCCCCGTGGGTTGTTGGTTTTGATAAACAATGGTTCCGTTGATCCACACCCGTTCGATGCCGGTGGAAAGGGCTTTTGCATTGCCGATATTGGCATTGTCGATCACGGTTTCTGGGTTGAACAGTACCAGATCGGCGTAGTTTCCGGGCACGATGGTACCCCGGTCGGTAATGCCCAGGTGTTCAGCCGCCAGCCCCGTCATTTTGAAAACGGCTGTTTCCAGCGGCATGATTTTTTGTTCGCGCACATACCTGCCCAGCACCCGCGTGAAAGCGCCGTGTCCGCGCGGGTGTCCGCCTGAAGAGCCGTCTGAACAAATATTGGTGTAGGGCCATGCGAGAAAATGCGCCACATCTGCATCGTCCATCGACTTGCCCATAATGGTTTCAATACCATCGTTGTAATCGGGGTGTTTTGCTTCAAAATCCTCGGCAATGGCGATCAGGTTCATGAGTGTTTGTGCGGGTGTTTCTTTTCGCATAGCGGCTACCTCGGAAATGGTTTTGCCGGCATACGATTTTTCCGGCGCAAAACGCACGAGCACCGATTGGGCAGGGTCGAATAATTGTTGCACGGCAAATTCCGCGCTGGCGGGATTGGTGTAATCGCGGTTGGGAAACAAGACCCGCAGCGTGGAATTCCAGAAGTTGTACGGATAGCAGTCGGCCGTAATATCGATGCCTTCCTCCCGTGCCTGCTGGAGCCGGGCGAGCAGTTCGGGCGCCTTACCCCAGTTGTCTCTTTTGGCTATTTTGATGTGCGATACTTGAACCGGAATACCGGTGAGACGCCCGATGTCGATGATTTCCTCGATGGCTTCGTCGAGGTGTATGTCTTCACTTCTGACGTGGCTGATGTAGCGGCCTTTGTATTCGGCGGCTGTTTTGGCCAGTTCGATGACTTCATCGCGGTTGCAAAAAAAGGCTGATTCGTATTCAAGTCCGGTGGAAAGACCCAGCGAGCCTTTTTCCATTTCTTTTTTGAGCAAAACCTTCATTTTTTCCACTTCGGCGGGTAAAGCGGTGCGGAACAAGTCGTGGTCGCCCAGCACGGCTGCCCTGAGCGTCGACTGCCCGGTGTAAGTGGCCACATTGACCGCTACGGGGCGCCTCTGCATGCGGCTTTGCAGCGTATCCATATCGTAACTGGAGCCATCCTGACCAATTACAATGGTTGTAATGCCTTGATTTACAGTGGGAATGGCTTCAGGCACCTCATCCAGTCCGCCGAAATGGTGGCTATGTGAATCGATAAACCCGGGCACTAGTACGAATCCCTGACCATCGATGACGGTTTCGCCCGGGAAGGGTAAGAGGTCGCCCGTTTCCCAGATTTTATCGTCTTTCAGTCGAAGCGATTCGCGGCGTGCAGGCAGGCCGGTGCCATCTATAAGTTGTACATTTTGAATGAGTTGGGTGACGGGTAGGCGGGGCGCTTTTCCGGCTTTGATGTCCTGTATCACTTTTCGATAGGTGCCATCGGTCGAGTTGCTCAGGACGATGAGCGTTGTATTTTGCTCGATATTTCTTTCAATGATATTCAGGAAGCCGACCCAGCCGCCAGTGTGGCTCAGTATGCGGCCATTTTCGCCAATAAACCAGCCAAAACCGTATGGATATGTGTTGCCATCGTTGAGGCGCACTGGCGCGGTGGCTTCTTTCCAGGTGTCGGCCGACACGAGTTTTCGGGTATAGAGCGCCTGGTCCCATTTCAGAAGGTCTTCCGCTGAAGAATAGACATTTCCATCTCCGATGACGCCATCCAGCCGAACGAGGTCGTTTGGCTCGTATTTTCCATGAACGCGCTGGATGCCAAACACGCGATTCGATGGCGATGATTTCATCCTCAGGCAGTAAATATATGTGTCGTTTAGTCCGAGCGGAGTGGTGATTTGCTGCCTGAAAAAATCCTCGACAGGCATGCCCGCTGCCTGCTCGATAATGGAGGCCAGCAAAACGTAATTCGTATTGCAATAAGTCCATTTTTCGCCAGGCTGAAACTCCAGCGTCGGCTGGCGTTCTTTCAGCAATGTGAGCAACTTATCGTTGGTCAACGTATCCAGTGTGTTGTTGTATCGAATAGCCAGATCGAAGTACTCCGGCAATCCGCTGGTATGCGTCATCAAATGCCGGATGGTGATGGCAGGGTAGGGGAACCCGGGCAAGTGTTGTTGTACCCGGTCGTCGAAGCGCAGTTTGCCTTTTTCTTTCAGTTGCATAACCATCATGGTCATAAACTGCTTGGAAATGGACGCCAGGTTGAAGGCGGAATGGGTAGTAACCGGCGTTTGATTTGTCAAATCGGCTATTCCGAGTGCCTTTTGGTACGTGGGTTTGCCATTTTGGGCCAGTAAAACCACTCCGTTAAACATGCCTCTTTGGTGCAGGAGCGTGAGCGCCGAATCGAGGGTTCCAATTTGGGATTTACTGATTTGGGCCGACGCTTTCCACCCGCTAAGAAACAGGCAGATGACGATAAAAAGATGTCTCATAAAAAACTGCTGGGAAGAAAAAAAGCACTGCGCGTCGTGTGCCCAAAAGGGGCGCCGACGCGCAGCAAATGTGGTGAATTATTTCGGTTTGAAGCAGTAGTTTATTGGTGGCGGCTTCCAGGTGGCGCGGTATCCGGTTTCTCTCCGGTATCGATAATGGCCCATCCGATTTCGGGCCGCAGGGCTTTGGTTTCACTATTCTGACGAATGCCGAAAAAACCGGCCGTGAGTTCCATTTTATGCAGGGTGCCATTGTCGTCGATATTCAAAATAACACTGCAAACCCCGCTCGGCACGTCTGCAAAGGTTACTTTGGGGCCTTTGTACTGCACGGTGTACGCGTGGTTGTTGGAATTCAAACTCGATAGAGGTACGAGAAAAGTGTATGTGAAACAGGCGCGACCGTATTGATGGTGTTGCTGTTATTGTTATCTATTGATATATTTTTGTGGCCCTTGGGGTATGCAATAGTTCGATATTCGATATGCGGTGTTCGAAATTCGTTATTTTTTAACATCGAATTTCGAACACCAAATATCGAACTGCTACATACATCCTATTCCACCACCACCTTCACGCTTCCTTTGCCTGTTGCAGTCATGATTTCCAGCGCATACATTCCTGCTGGTAGGCGGCTGCAATCGACATCCAGCACGGAAGTGCCCGATGTAACCGCGAAAGATTGTACCAGCCTACCCGTAGCATCCCACATACGCAACACGCCATCACCGCTCACAGGCTCCGCAAATCGTACCTGCAGTCGCTCGTGCGCCGGATTGGGAAATATGGCCATGGAAAGCGTATTCAGGTCCTTCGTACCGATGGTACAGTCGAAATTGGGGTTGTACACCACCAATTGGGAGAAGAAATTGGTGCAGCCGGTAGTGAGGTCGGTCACTTCTAGCCCGTAGGTACCACTTTGCATAGCACAGTACCAGAAGCCGGTTTCGCCGGGGAGCGCTTCGGCGCCGTTGTACCATTGCAGGCCATAGTTTTCGGGCAAAGCCAGTGTGTCAAACAGCCGCAGCGAGTTGTTGTAATTGTAGAATGCAGGCGATCCCGGCAACTCATAAATGGATACTGCTGCTGCTGGTGAAATAGCAGTACAGCCATTTACATCACTTACTTGCACCTGATAGATGCCGGATTCTTCGGGTTGATACAAAAATTCGTTCGCCTCGTCGATGGGATCGCCGTTGAGGAACCACTGATTTCCGGCGCCATATGATGATACCAGTACCACTGTACCAGAACCTGCGCAGGCTTCCAGGCCGTCAGGCGCTGTCAAAACAGGTGCAATAGGTACAGGATAAACGATTACCGTATCCTGTGATTCAATTTCTTCCACAGGGTGCTGGATATTCAAAATGACCTTCAGGCCGCCTGCCTGCAAGGTATCTCCACTCAGAATGTTGAATGGTACGGTACCACAGTCATCGTCGCTGCCTTTCAAGCCGCTGTCTTCATCGGCTACAAAAATCGAGTAGTTCCCTTCTCCCAGAGGCAGGCCAATGGGGAAGGTGTAGGGTAGGGGTGTGTTGTCGACAGCAGGAGAAGAGTTGAATAAAACGGTGCCATTGGGCGCTTTTACAAGCAGGTACAGATCTGGGGTGCCTACGCCCAGTTGGTCGACACATTCCACCTCCAGCACACGTACACTTTCCAGGATGTATCCGGCAGTGTCTACCGTAGCATGGTAAGAAACGTAATAGGTGCCAGGTTCGGTGTAGGTATGTGCTGGCGGGTTTTCTCCTTCAAAACCCGTGTTGTCGCCAAAATCCCAGACATACGAGAAACCGTCGGCGCCATTGGAGGGCACATTGTTTTCAAATGATACTTCTGTGCTTCCGCAACCTGTAAAATTGGACATGGAAAAGCCGTCCGTCGTGCTCACTTTCGGCGCGACGTACATACGCATCGGGAACGACTTTTCCTGGGTCAGAAACAGCACCGTAGCGCGTACCGTTACTGTCAGCACAAAGGAATCCGATTCAGTGGGCGTGCCGCAAATCTTGATACAGCCGTCGGTTTCGTCGGCCGTCTGGAAGGTCCATTGGCTGGGTTCCCAGTATAGCCCTTGCGGCAGTCCATCTACGGATACAATTTCGATTTTGGAAATGGTCAACCCGGGCGGTGTGATGCTGTCCACAGCATACACAGGAGTGGTGGTTTTGGGCATTCGGAAGGAAATATCCTGGCTATATGCCAGGCCATTTTGTCCGTCGGGTATGTCTTGCAGGAAAAGGGTGTCTTCAGGAAGGTTGGCAGGTAGGTTGGTTTGGCATCCGGGGCAGCCCGACTGGGCGTTGAGGGTCTGGATAAAGAGCAGGAGAATGCAAATGGAAAAGAGGTACAGAAGTCGCATAGACAACCGGGTTTTATTTGTGAAAAAATACGCTCCGCGGCGATAAATCGGGATTATTGGTAAATATTGGGCGTACGTGGCGGGGAACGAACTTTTCAGAGGGGCGGTGGTTAAGGGGCAAGAGGCAAGAGGCAAGAGGCAAGAAGCAAGGGGCAAGGGGCAAAGGGCAAAATTTGAAATATGTATTAGGCTGGCAAAATCATTTTGTCTCTACCTCTTGCTTCTTGCCCCTTGCCCCTTGCCTTTTGCTTCTTGCCCCTTGCCTTTTATCTCGCGACAACCATTACGCGGGACACCTTTCCTTCCTGATTGCTCAGGGTGTAGAAATAAGTGCCGTCGGGCAGGTTGCCTGCGTCGAAAGTAAACTGGTTATTGCCCTGGAACAAGCGTACAGGCTGCTGGTGCATACGTTTGCCCAGCAGGTCGAATACTTCAAACTGGAAGTCGCCGGTAACCACCGATTCTACATCAATGGTGGTCTGCTGGCTGAACGGATTCGGCTGGTTTTTGATGCCGATGATCTGGCTGTTCAGGTCGTAGGCCGAAGAAGCGCAGTTGTTGGCAGCATTCAGGATCAGGAAATAACTGCCCGGAGCAACGGCGCCCGGGAATGTAATCGGCACAGGGCCGATGGCTGAGTTGATGGTAGCCGCAATCGCCAGGCTGAACGTATCAGCCGTATTAGCAGCTGTAGGCGTGCCGTACAGCAGGATACAACCCAGGGTATTGGCATTGAACACGCAGTTTGGCGGATCGCAGAGGTACGTGATACCGGCAGGCTGGCCCGACAGCGCACCCGAAGTAGCAATAGAGGCGCTTGTAATAGGCAGCGTAAAATTCTGGTAGGTAAACGAACTGGGCACCTCCAGGGTAAACGACTGGATGTAAGGCTGCCCAATGCAGGCCTGTGCCAGCGCATAGTACGGATAGGTGTCTTCCGTGTACGGGCGAGGTGAAATAATCACCGAGTCGTTTTGCAGAACGGAAGAGTCGCGCACACAGGTTTGAGCCTGTACTGCGCCGAAACCTGCCACAGTAAGGAGCAAGAGTAATGCTTTTTTCATAGTTAAGTTGAAATTTGTGTGGAAATCGGGTTGGGTTAAACGCCGTGAATTTCGGGCGTTTCCTTCATATTTTTTTCTTTTCAGGGTGTTTCATTCTCAGTTAATTGTGATCAGGATTGATAATCAGGAATTTACACAAAAAACGATCTCGGTTATTTCCCTTTCCCCCTCCATTCAATCTGTGAAAATCTGTCTTTCATCCGTGAAATCCGCGTCTGGGCAATAAGAAACGGGGAACTGGTACCTGACCAATTCCCCGTTTGGGTATTTTAACAAATCAATTGCAAAAAACGACTGTCAACTGAAGACTGTCGACTTATTTCTTTGCTGCGTCCACGATGGCTTTAAACGTAGCCGGGTGGTTCAGGGCCAGATCTGCCAGCGCTTTGCGATTCAGGGTGATACCCTTTTCGCCGAGTGCATGGATGAAACGGCTGTAGTTGATACCCAGCGGACGGGTAGCAGCATTGATACGGGCAATCCAGAGGCGGCGGTAGATGCGCTTTTTGAATTTGCGGTCGCGGAATGCATACTGCCAGCCTTTTTCAAGGGTGTTTTTTGCAACAGTGTAGACTTTGGAACGGGCGCCAAAATAGCCGCGTGCGGCTAACATGATTCTTTTCCGGCGGGCGCGAGAGGCCGGGTTGTTGGTTGCTCTTGGCATACTTTGTTTTTTAGTGCGACTTCGGGACGGTCTAATGCCGTGCTTTTGCCAAAGTCCTCGTTAAAAAATAGGTGTTTTCTGCATTCAGAAAACGGGCAATCAGGAAAACAAAATCAGATCACCAGCAGGCGCTCGATACGAGCGTGTTCCGACTGGTCGACAACTACGCTGCCGCGCAGGTGACGCTTCTGTTTTTTCGTTTTCGTGCTGGCGATGTGGCGCAATCTTGCACGGTTGCGCTTTACTTTCCCTGTACCAGTCACCGAGAAACGCTTCTTGGCGCTGGAGTGGGTCTTCATTTTCGGCATGATAAAACGACGGTTGTTAAAAAATGGAGCGCAAAGGTAGTCTATTGCGGTAAAGCGCAAAAGAAAAAAGGAAAATAAAATCAACAGGCAGTTAGCAAAAGGCAAGAGGCAAGGAGCGAATCTTACTTTTTCTCTTTGCCTCTTGCCACTTGTTCTTTGCCTCTTGCTCTTTGCCTCTTGCCTCTTGTTCTACTCCTCCTTCTTCTTCGGTGCGCCTTTTTTCGGCGACAGAATAACGCTCATGCGTTTGCCTTCGAGGCGTGGCAACTGGTCGGCAACGCCGTATTCTTCCAGTTCTTTCATAAAACGCAGCAGGAGAAGTTCGCCGCGGTCTTTGAATACAATTGCGCGGCCACGAAACTGCACATACGCTTTCACCTTGTTGCCCTCCGAGAGGAAGCCTTTGGCATGGCGCAGTTTAAAATCGAAGTCGTGATCACCTGTCTCCGGTCCGAAGCGGATCTCTTTGAGTTCCACTTTGGCCGCATTGGCTTTCATTTCCTTCTCTTTCTTTTTCTTCTGATAAAGGAATTTGTTATAGTCGGCAACGCGCACAACAGGTGGTTCCGCGTTCGGCGTAATTTCAATCAGGTCGAGGCCCAGTTCTTCGGCCCATTTTTGAACCCTGGAGGTAGAGTAAATACCCGCTTCAACGGTTTGTCCCGCTACTTCGCTGATCTCGGCCAGGTTATCGCCTACCAAACGCACCTCCGGCACCCGGATGAATTCGTTGATGCGGTGTTCTGGTTGGGCTTGCTGACGCGGTTGGAATGGGCGGCCGCCTCCCGGGCGTGGGCCGGACGAAGAGCCGGCGGGTTTAGGACGGTAAGGTTTAAATGCCAATTAGTATTGTAAATTAAGTGAAAAAATAAAGGCAGCGTCCTGGCAGAGGAGATGCCTTTGGGCAAAAGTGGAGCAAAAATAACACATTTTGTGGATTGAAGTTGTTTGCGGTATTGTATTTTTTTAACACAGAGACTTATGGTTTTACCACAAAGGCCACAAAGGTTTCACAAAGGACACAATGCGTAGAGTGTACCTGTTGCAATGACACATAGCAAAGTTAGAACACTCTACGCATTGTGTCCTTTGTGAAACCTTGGTGGCCTTCGTGGTAAAACCATAAGTCTTCGCAGTAAAAAACAACTCTTCTGACTCAAATTGACCCACAAATAACTCTTTTTACTCCTTCTTTAAAGAGTACAGCATTGAAATTGATAAGCAAACCCAGTTTACAACCGGACAAACGCAGATACGTCAGAATTTGAGCAAGATGAAGGTCATTAATGGCTTCCACTGATTTGATTTCAACAATAAATTTATGGTCAACCATCAGATCAACCCGGTATCCAACTTCCATTTTTACATCTTCATACACCAATGGCAAAGGTTTTTGTTTTTCTACGAAGATGTCGCGCTTTTTTAGTTCGTAATACAAACATTCTTCATAAGCGCTTTCCAGCAACCCCGGCCCCAGCGTCCGATGTACCTTCAAACCACATTCGTACACCAGCATGGCAATTGTATTTTCAGTCATGTCGATTAAAATTTGATAAATGAGCGATGCACAAATATCCAATTTTTGTTTTAAAACTGTATCGTTTAAAACAATTTATTCTTCATAAAATTTTACCTTTACGGCTTAACTGTGGATTTTTTTATCACAGAGTTTTTAACCACAAAGGACACCAAGGTTTCACAAAGTTCACAAAGTGATGAGTATAAACCCTTTGTGAACTTTGTGAAACCATGGTGTCCTTTGTGGTTAAAAAACTCTGTGGTAAAAAAATCTGCGGTAAAATAATCACCGTGTTAAAACATCCTTGTTAAAACATCCCTGCGTTCAGCAATCAAACATCCATGTACGCCGACATCATCCTTCCCCTCGCGCTGCCCAAACGCACCTACACCTACTCCGTCCCGGAGTCGGCCCGCGCGCTTGTGCAACCCGGCGTACGCGTGGAAGTGCAGTTCGGGAAAAGCAAATTGTACAGTGGCCTGGTTGCCCGTGTACATACGGAAGTGCCTGCTTATCAGGTAAAACCGATCATTTCCGTGCTCGATGAAGTGTCGGTGGTGACGCCCCGGCAACTGGCCCTGTGGGACTGGATTGCCGACTACTACTGCTGCACCCTCGGAGAAGTCATGTCGGCCGCGCTGCCTGGGCACCTTAAACTTACCAGCGAAACCAGGCTCGTTTTCAGCAATATCTTTGGACACGATTTTTCCTCGCTCGATGCCGAAGAATACCTCATCGCCGAAGCCTTGCAGATTCAGCAGGAAATCACAGTGGATGACGCCCGCAAGATTCTCAATAAAAAGACCGTTTTTCCGGTCATTCAGCGCCTCCTCATCAAAGGTGTGTTGTTCCTGCGCGAAGATTTGCAGGAAAAATTCAAGCCGCGTAAGGTGACGGCTGTCCGGCTCGCCGAGCCCTACCACACGCAGCGCGATTTGCTGCGCGATATCATGTCCAACCTGCAAGGAAAAGAGCGTCAATTGGAAATCCTCATGGCGTTTCTGGCCCTCGAAAAAAAACAGCCCTTCGTACGCAAACAGGAACTGATGTACAAAGCCGATGTATCGGAATCGTCGCTCAATACCCTGTTTAAAAAAAATATACTCGAAAAATACGCCCTCGAAGTAAGCCGCCTCAGCGGATACGAGGACGAACTGGCCGAAGTAGACGACCTTTCCCAACAACAACAGCGCGCCCTGGATGAATTGCAGGCACAACTTCCGGAAAAAAAAGTAGCCCTCTTGTACGGCGTCACCGGCAGCGGCAAAACGCGCATCTACGTCGAACTCATCCGCGAAGTGATGCGCCGGGGCGGACAAGTGCTGTACCTGCTTCCGGAAATTGCGCTCACTACCCAGATCATCCATCGCCTGCAAAAAGTATTCGGCAACGACGTGCAGGTGTACCATTCCCGCGTGAATACCCAGGAACGAGTAGAAGTGTGGAAAGCCGCCGTGTCGGGCAAACCGGTGTTTCTGGCAGCCCGAAGTGGACTTTTTCTGCCGTTCCAAAACCTGCAACTGATCATCGTCGACGAAGAACACGACAGTTCTTTCAAACAATACGACCCCGCGCCCCGCTACCATGCCCGCGACACGGCCATTTACCTCGCCCATCTGTATGGTGCGCAGGTGGTGCTGGGCACCGCTACGCCTTCCATCGAATCGTGGTACAATGCCCAAACCGGCAAATACGGCCTGGTGGAAATGCCGCAGCGTTTTGGCGGACTCGAACTGCCCGAAATTCGTACGGTCGACCTGCGAGAACAGACGAAAACCAAACAAATGCAGAGCATGTTCGCCACGCCGTTGGTAGAACAACTGCAATTGGCCATTCAGAAAGGCGAACAGGCCATCCTGTTCCAGAACCGTCGCGGCTACTCGCCCATGCTCGAATGCCAGGTATGCGGCTGGAATGCGCAGTGCCGCCATTGTGATGTGAGCCTGACCTACCACAAATTTTCCAACCGCCTGCGCTGCCATTACTGCGGCTACGTGCAGGAGCCTGCTACCATTTGCCCGGCCTGCGGCAGCGGAAAAATCACCCTGCGCGGTTTCGGCACCGAAAAAATAGAAGACGAACTCAAACTTTTCCTGCCCGAAGCCCGCGTGGGCCGCATGGACCTCGACACGGCCGGTTCGAAAAACAACCTGACCGCCCTGCTCAACGATTTTGAAGAACGCCGCCTCGATATTCTGGTGGGCACGCAGATGGTCACCAAAGGCCTCGATTTCGATAACGTAGCCCTCGTCGGGGTGCTGGGCGCCGATCAACTGACGAAATTCCCGGATTTCCGCTCCGGCGAGCGCGCTTTTCAATTGCTCACCCAGGTGGCGGGTCGCGCTGGCCGCAAACACAAACGCGGTTCGGTGCTCATTCAGGCTTTCGACCCGAAGCATCCGGTGATTCAGGAAGTGCTGAACGGCGATTTTCGCGGTTTTGCCGAGCGCGAACTGAAAGAACGACAGGAATTTAAATACCCGCCATTTTACCGCCTCATTGCTGTCCAATTGCGGCATAAAGATGCCCAAACCGTACACGTCGCTGCTGCCGAATTTGGCAAAATGCTGCGCAAAACGCTGGGTGAGCGCGTGCTGGGCCCGGTCATTCCAAGTATCGCCCGGGTGCGTGGCTACTATGCCCAGGATATTCTGCTGAAATTAGAAAAGTCGGCGCCGCTGCTGAAAGACGCCAAAGCGCTGATCCGATATTCCACAGAAATTCTGATCGGAAAGCCGGGTATGGGGCAGGTGCAGGTGGTGACGGATGTGGATCCGATGTGATGTACCCGCCGTGGCAGGATGGGAGAACGGATGAAGCGGATTTTTCCGGATAAAGACGGATTTTTTATGGCCTTACGGCCGTTGCAAAGTGAAAGTTAATTCTTGTACACTCTACGCATAGTGCCCTTTGTGAAACCTTGGTGGCCGTTGTGGTTAAATTTTTACCACGAAGAACACTTAGGTTTCACAAAGGGCACTATGCGTAGAGTGTACCTTTTTCAATAGAAAAATCCGCTGCATCCGTTCTCCCATCCTGCCACGATACATACAACAATCGCTCTACTTTCTCATTTCTTTTTTCAAAAAAAACGCCAATTTTAACCATATTTGCCCAAAATTCCAATATGCATAAACCCTGCCTTTTCCTCCTGCTCTTTACTTGCTTGGCCGCCTCGGCGCAAAAACGCATCGACATCGATGCTGGCTGCGCATTCAATACCGACGCCAAAAACACCCGCCCCTATGTGTTCGACGCCGACCCGCAGGCACAGCAAATCGTTGGCGACGTTTGCCGCGCCATAGGTATTACCCAGCGATTTCAGTTGCAGTCGGCCGATGTGAAAAACGCCCTGGCCTGCGAACGCAACGGCACGCGTTATATCCTGTACAACCCCGATTTTCTGAAAGACATCCAGACCGATGCTCGCACCAAATGGGCAGCCTACGGCGTGCTGGCCCACGAAATCGGCCACCATGTAAACGGCGACCATTTCGATGAGCCCGATTCCGAGCGGCGCAAGGAACTCGAACTGGAAGCCGACCGATTTGCCGGCTCGGCGCTGCGGCTCATGGGCGCCACCAAAGACGAAGCCAAATCGACCGTAGCCAGCCTGTTCAACCAGGATGAAACCAATACCCACCCGCCGGCCCGCGCCCGCAATGCCTCGGTGGTGAACGGCTGGAACGACCAGGACACCCGCCTGCGCAACATGGGCGTGACAGGTGTGAACGACCCCGGCAATACCTCCGCCACCCGAACGGTAGTGCGCGACCGTGATGGCGACGGCGTTCCCGACGGACAGGATGCCTGCCCCGATGTGCCCGGCGAGGCTATTCTGAACGGCTGCCCCGATGCCGACGGCGACGGCATTACCGATGATGCCGACGAATGCCCCTATAAAAAAGGAGAGGGCCGCTGGAAAGGCTGCCCTGACTCGGATGCCGACGGCATTCCTGACAACAAAGACAAATGCCTCTATGTGTACGGCGAACTTAAGGACAATGGCTGCCCACCTCCTGACGACGACTTAGACGGCATACCCAACAGCGCCGATCGCTGCCCGCAACTGGCAGGCACGGCCCGCTACCGAGGCTGCCCGGATACCGACGGCGACGGCGTGCCTGATCTCGATGATAAATGCCCGAATGAAAAAGGAGACCCAATTTATGAAGGGTGCTCCTTGCCATCCACACTAGTGGCTAGCAAAGAAAAACAGGAGGCTCAAGCGGAAGCCGCACGCTTACGCCGTGAACAGGAAGAACGCGAGAAGATAAAAAACCAGATTGGTGCCAGTTTCGGTAAACCCAAAGAGGATATTTCTGGAAGGCCTGGCAATACTACCTTCGGCTCAGGCGGTGGTGGTGGTACCGGCATTCTTATTGACAATGGCTTGAGTAGGCGCGCTATACGGAGTCGTGGTACTATTAAAGATAGCCCTCAAAAAGAAGGTAAAGTTGCCATCGAGGTTTGTGTTGACAGCGACGGCAATGTGATCAGCGCACAATACAAAATGAAGGGCTCTACAACAAGTGATGCTGAATTGCACAACAAGGCACTGGCCTCAGCACGTGCATATAAATTTGCACCTTCTGGTAGCGCTAAAGAGTGTGGAACAATCACTTTTAACTTCCAATTAAAATAGAATAGACGAATCATTCTCAAATTCGCCTTCAAATGAATCAATATGCATAAACCCTTCCTTTTCCTCCTGCTCTTTTGTTGCTTGGCCGCTACGGCACAAAAACGCATCGACATCGATGCTGGCTGCGCATTCAATACCGACGCCAAAAACACCCGCCCCTATGTATTCGACGCCGACCCGCAGGCGCAGCAAATCGTTGGCGACGTGTGCCGCGCCATCGGTATTACCCAACGATTTCAGTTGCAGTCGGCCGATGTGAAAAATGCCCTGGCCTGCGAACGCAACGGCACGCGTTATATCCTCTACAACCCCGATTTTCTGAAAGACATCCAGACCGACGCCCGCACCAAATGGGCTGCCTACGGCGTGCTTGCCCACGAAATCGGCCACCATGTAAACGGCGACCATTTCGATGAGCCCGATTCCGAGCGGCGCAAGGAACTCGAACTGGAAGCCGACCGATTTGCCGGCTCGGCGCTGCGGCTCATGGGCGCTACCAAAGAAGAAGCCAAATCGGCGGTAGCCAGCCTGTTCAACCAGGATGAAACCAATACCCACCCGCCGGCCCGCGCCCGCAATGCCTCGGTGGTGAACGGCTGGAACGACCAGGACACCCGCCTGCGCAACATGGGCGTGACAGGTGTGAACGACCCCGGCAATACCTCCGCCACCCGAACGGTAGTGCGCGACCGTGATGGCGACGGCGTTCCCGACGGACAGGATGCCTGCCCCGATGTGCCCGGCGAGGCTATTCTGAACGGCTGCCCCGATGCCGACGGCGACGGCATTACCGACGATGCCGACGAGTGTCCCTACAAAAAAGGGGAGGGCCGCTGGAAAGGCTGCCCCGACTCGGATGCCGATGGCATTCCCGACAACAAGGACAAATGCCCCTACGTGTACGGCGAACTAAAAGACAATGGCTGCCCGCCTCCCGACGACGACCTGGACGGCATACCCAACAGCGCCGACCGCTGCCCGCAACTGGCAGGAACGGCCCGCTACCGAGGCTGCCCGGATACGGATGGCGACGGCGTGCCCGACCCCGATGATAAGTGCCCGAATGAAAAGGGAGACCCCACTTATGAAGGCTGCCTTGCGCCCACCCGACCCGCTGCGCCCAATACGACCGCACCTGCCTCCAATACCGCCCTGCAGCAACTCATGGGCAATCGGAAATCGGGCCTGCTGATGAAAACCGTAGAAGGCGGCACCTACACCATGGGCAGCCCGACCACAGAAAGCGGCCGCGATGCGGATGAATGCCAGCACTCAGAAACGGTGCGTAGTTTTAAAATTGGTGTATATGAGGTGACCCAGGCCGACTGGCAGGCCGTGATGGGCAGCAACCCTTCTAATTTCAAGAACTGCCCGGATTGCCCGGTGGAATCAGTTTCCTGGGATGATATCCAGCAGTTTATTACAAAACTTAAGGAAAAAACAGGCCTGCCCTTCCGCCTGCCCACAGAAGTGGAATGGGAATATGCCGCGCGTGGCGGGAAACAGTCGAAAGGATACCTGTATGCAGGCGGCAATACATTGAATGAGGTAGCCTGGAATTACAATAATTCCGACAAAAAAACGCACCCAGTTGGTGGAAAACAGGCCAATGAACTGGGGCTTTATGATATGAGCGGCAATGTATGGGAATGGTGCCAGGATACCTACAAACCTTATTCTTGTGATTCAAAGACGAGTGCAGATAGTTCGGTTCGAGTTCTTCGCGGCGGTTCCTGGGTCAATTTCAATTCCAGTAACTTACGTGTCGCGGAGCGCTTCAACTATGCTCCTGACAGACGGTTGTGGCTTCCGATTGGCCCAGGACTGAATATTACACTTTTTACTTTTACCCTTTTAACATCACGGGCGTAAAAAAGACTTCGGCGAAGCCGAAAAATTTTAGAAAAAAATATCAATTTTGTTCGTCCTGGTACAAATCAGGATGGGAAGTGTGCAATTCGGTTCGAGTTCTTCGCGGCGGTTCCTGGAACAATAACAATACCAGTAACTTACGTGTCGCGGAGCGCAACAACAATGAACCTGACAATCGGAACAACAATAATGGCTTCCGTTTGGCCCAGCACTATACACCATACCTCAGGGTACATGGTATGCCAGAGTTTGGTCGCCACAATCGGGTGTCGACCAGAGTGTGCAACAGTACAGTCCAGCGCACTTCCCGTGCCTCCGATGGTTCAACCCATCGGAAAGCCGAACATACAAACCGCCTGATAGTCTTTTTGTATAAAAAAGGCTGTCAGGCATTTTATTTCAGGCTTTTCAACCACCCGCCAAGCATACGACCTATTTCATCCACCTGGCGCTGAAGACGTTCGAGGGTGGAGAATGATAAAATGCCTAAATCGTGGCTCAGGCGCAGGTATCGGCGCAGGAGTTCAACTTTCAGGTTGGCATTTTGAATCATGGAACGTTTGTTTTCGATGTTGCCTGAAGTGAAATAGGCTTCGACGACGCGTTCCATAAGTTCGGATGATAAATGTTGTATTCGGTCGCCTAAAACAAATTTGTATTGTCGCGGAAATTTGCCTGCCAGGGGCAGGATTAGTTTCCAGAAATCATAGATTTTGGTCAGTACAGTATCGTGCATAATGTGTTAGAAATAAGGCAAATAGATATTTACTGGCTATGTTGTAGCCACTTTATGGCTTTTTGGGCATTCGTGGTCTTTCCAGCACCTTCCACACGCCGTCAGGTGTTTCAGCGATGTTGATGTGTTCTTCAAAAAATAACTGGTGGAGAATTTTTTTTCGTAGTCGGAAAGTATCCGCTTGTTTTGCGTGCCCAAGCCAGGCATTAAGTTGTTGTTCCAGTTTATCTGGATGTAGTCTGCCTGCTTTAAATGCTTTTATCCGACGGCGAATTCGTTTCCTAAAACGACGTATATTCTCATTTTTTAATTTTTGGTGCGTTCGAAATACTCGTTGACCAAGAAATGTAATCCCTTTCTCACAAGGCGTGATATGCGTTTTATCTGGGTGAAGCCGTAGCCGTAATTGTTGGGCTAAAAATCCTTCAATTAGATGGCGAGCGTTGGCGAGCGTTTTTTTATCGTTTGCAAATACGATGAAATCGTCTACGTACCTGACATAACGCAGGCGTAGTGTATCGGTTACAAAATGATCGAGCGGCGACAAGTAGAGGTTGGCAAAAAACTGACTCGTCAAATTACCCATAGGAAGCCCTCGCCTTCTTTCAAGAACAGAAAAAAGATTATCGCCTGCGAAATAATCCGGCACAAACTCTTGTGGATTAGAGTTGTCAATGATTTTGTAAATAAGGTCAAGGGTATCGGCACAGGAAATTTTATCGGAGATTAATTTTTTTAAAATGTGCAGATCAAGGCTTGGGAAATACTTCCTGATATCTGCTTTTAATACAAACCTGTATTGACGCAGGAAATCACGACAACGCTTGATTCCCTTGTGGGTTCCTTTTTCCCGACGATTGGCATAAGTATCTTGAATAAAAGATGATTCGAAAATGGGTTCTATCACATTGCAAATGGCATGGTGAACCACCCTGTCTCGAAAAGGTGCAGCGGATATTAATCTGATTTTTGGCTCGTAAATAAGGAATGCACGGTATTGTCCCGGTTGATATGAACGAGAAACAAGTTCCTGCTGCAATTGAAAAAGTTGTTGTTCAAGACAAGCCTCAAAACAGGCAATATTGGGTGTGTATGGTTTTCCTGTTTTTGCTTTTTTGAAAGCAAGGTACAGATTTTGGAAATCGGAAATTTGTGGAAAAAGAGTGCCGTCCACAGTATTAAATACACTCAATAATACTGATCGTTGCCACACAAATCCGCTGGTACTCTCGCCGCGATTCTTCCACGCTCAGGCGGCCCGTATCCGTATTCTTGCGTAGCAATGTGAAGTTGTTTTTCAGCAACAATACATCATTCAGAGCCGCATCGCCGGTATCCCGAGCACGTATTTTTTCTTCCAGAAAATCCAGCAGCGCAGGCATTTCTGCGGCCACAAAGAGTTCCAGCGCCCGGCGGCGGTTCAGCGCTTCCGGGCCTTCTGCCTGTCGGAGCAGTTGGTCGGCATGGTTGCGCAGCAGGGCTTCATTGGGCAGGAAAATGCTTTCTTTTTTGAAAAAAAGTACGCCCAGCACGGTACAAAGCAAGGCTTGCAGTGGCAACAGGTAGCGCCAGGAACGGCTAAAACCTTCTTCCAGACTCAGGCCTGCCGACCCACCCGATATGCCGAGCAGGGTAAGCAGCACAAACACTAGTACGAGTGCAGCCAGCGCCATGATACTCCGGTACACCCAACGCAGCACCGTTTTGCCGGTGTGTCGGCGCGCCAGCGTGGCCGCCAGCAGGATGCAAAGCGCTGGCAGCAATTGTGCAAACACCCAGCCCCAGGCAGTGCCTTCGATGCCATCGTATTTGCCGTGTTGCGCCTGTACCAGAAAAAACAGCAGCAAAACAACAGAGAGGGAAAGCCAGAGCAGCAGCAGTTTTTTACGAACGTCGGAGAGCAGCAGCATAGAGAAATGTTGTTGGGTGGGTGTCATTTACTTCAGCCAGGCATCCAGCCTCGTAGCGCGCAGGTGGGCGCGTGCGTCGAGGTGGCAGGGGCAATGTTGGGTGGGGCGATGGTTGGTTTCCGGCACTTCAAATTCATACACCAGTACATCTACCGAGTAGCCTTCCGAAAAAGGTTTTTGGGCGACGGTTTGGGGCAGGCGATTGAGGCCCCGGCTCACCCACGACTTGGCAATATCCTTGGGCACCTGCTCGCCGGAGGCGGCATAACTTTGTTGGGTCACCAGCACTACGAACAAGCGCAAATACGCTTTGCGCGGAAAAACCAGGCTTTTGAGGTAGTCGAGTGTCAACGAAAATGTTTGAGCCGGCGGCAATTCCTGCCAGCGATAAGCAGGGTCTCTGAAAATATGCCCGTCGACTTCATACTGTTCAAGTTGGGTCACAACGGCAAAACCTTCTGGCTTGCCCGTTTCATTGGGTACCGACAAAAAACGGTAGGGGTAACCTTTTTGCCCGAATGCCTGGCCAATGCTGTTGGCTACGTCGCCGAGCGTGCGGCAGGCAGCAAAACTTTCCTTGCGCGACAAGGCCACAAACTGAAAGCAGGGCGGCGGCGGAAAGGGAAATTCCGCTTTCTGAAACCGGTTCCAGTCCGGGTCGTTTTCAAAAGCAAGCGCGGATACTTCGAGGGATTTTCGCGCCCGATCATAACCTGCGGATAAGGCGCTGGCCCGGTCGTATTCACCGGAGGATTTTGTAAAAAAATCAGGAAGTCGTTTCTGCACCTGACGAAACGGGAAGTTTTTCATGCTCAGGATATAACCCATAAAAAAGTCTGCTTCCTGTTCTTCTATCTGTTTCAAGGCAGGTGTCAGGCTGTGTTTTGCCAGGTGGTGGCCTATTTCATGGGCGAAAGCGGCGTAACGCAACAGGGTATCGGCCGTTTCCCAAAAATCAGGGCTCCACAACAGGTAGCGGACGTTGTCATTCACCACGGCTGTTACGTTGTCGACATTGGATTGAACGAGGGTGAAATTTTGGGTGTCTTCCCCGGCTGTGCGCAATATGTCGGCGACGAGCATAGGTACATCCTGCGCTTCGGTTCTGAAGGCGTACAATTCCTCATCCGGATTTTCCTTGTTGAAAATACAACGCTTGTCGAGGTTCAGGCGGAGCAGTTGCTGCGCTTCGCTGTGTTGAATGAGAAAAAGCGAACAAAACGCAAGGGTGAATCGAAGGTGCATGTGAAAAGGGGCAGATTTTGGGCAAATATAACCCAAAAGAGATACGGACGCGCTCCTTAGCATTATTTGCACACTCTACGCATAGTGCCCTTTGTGAAACCTTGGTGGCCGTTGTGGTAAAATTTTTACCACGAAGAACACCAAGGTTTCACAAAGGGCACTATGCGTAGAGTGTACCGGATTTTTCAGTAGATTTAAAAAAAAAAATCAGTTTCCATCCGTTCACCTATCCATCCTCGCCCCCTCAACAATCCACACAACACACTTCCGGCACCGCCGTCAGCGTCGATGTCCGCAGCATCCGGTAACTGCCCAGATCGTCGGACAGCGGGCGGGCCAGCAATTCTTCCGGCGGCGCCTGCGCCATGGCCTGCGAAATCTGCAAAATAGCGCCCGTGTTCCGGATAAAATCCAGTGCGCGGCCGGGCTCGTCGATTGTGCGGGCCAGGTGCTGATAACTTTCCACGTATTCGCGGCGCATCACGAAATGTTCGGAGCCGGGCATCATTTCCACACACAACACACTCAGGGGGCTGTCGGCGGGCAGGCCGTAGTTTTTGAGCAAGGCGCTGATTTCGGCATTGCTCCATTCTGCAAGGGAGCGTTGCGGCGCGTCGTCATCCTGTGCAAGCAGCAAGGCGCCTGCTACATCGAAACGTGGCATGGGCCGCATAAAGCGGTCGTCGAGCAGGACATTGCGGTTGTCGCTGTCGTCGGCCATGCGTACCTGCGCATACAGAAGCGCCCACATCTGTGTGCGCACGGGTTTGCCGGTCACTTCTCGGCCGTCGAACACCGACTGCGCATGTGGCGCCGAAACGCGAATCCGTGTTTCATTGCGGTCGGGCGATGCAATCAATTGAGGATAAGGATGTTGTACGCCTTGATAACTCAACGCCCGCCCGAAGCGGCCTTGTGCAGTGCTCCAGCCGTCGCGGTGCCCCACGCGGAATTCGTAGGTGAAAAAACCGAACAGTTCCGGCGATTCCGGGTGCAGTCCCGGTGGCAGCGGCACCAGAAAATGCCGCTTGCTGCCCGTGGCTGGAATCAACTGCTGCATGGCGTTCAGGCCGCTTTGATTGTCGCTGTGACCCGGACTGATGATGCGAATGGGCTCCGGTTCGATGGCCAGCGGCGGCTCCTGGCGTGGTTTCATCCAGTCTTCCGTCCATTCGGCCAGCAAAGGATCGGGGGCGTAGGCCGTGATACGGCCGAAATAAGCGTCGCGCGGGTTGTCCAGCGGCTTTTCAAATTCCACCCAGAGGTAGCGTTGCCGCGCCTCGGTGTTGGCGTAGGAAGGATCGCGCTGGTAGCGGCTCATGGCCATGCCTGCGCTCACAATGTTGGGCATTTGCGCAGGCGGGGTCGTGATGGGCAGCAACAGGCTCAGGCTGAGCGGTGCATCCACGGTCAGTTCCGGGTTTTCCTCCTTGAAACGCGGCTCGATGCGATATTCCACCATGATTTCATCGGGAAACAAGGTCGGATCGGTCGATTTGGGCTCTACGGCATCCAAAAAACACAGGAACGTCTGGCTGCGGTCGGCGTTGCTCAGCGCCTGAATATTGATGCCTTTTTTCAGTTCCACGTCGCCCACTTTGATTTCATCCTCCCAGTCGTCTGCCAGCGCGAATTTTTTTCTTCGGAAAATATCGATGCTGTCCGGCTTGATACCGTCCCAGGACCAGTCGCGGTCGATCAGCAGCGTAATAGGCACCAGCCAGTGGTTGATCAGGTCGTCTTCCGTGGCGATGGTGATGCTGGTATTGTCGGGTGCGAGCGTGTGTCGAATTGCGCGGGCTGCGCCAAATTGCCAGCGTTGCCCGTTTTTACCCATCAGCGACATGCCTTTGTTTTGCACATCGATGGCCGTGGCAAGGCGCTGGATGAGGGTAGGAGACTGCTCGGGCGTGGCTTTGGAGCCGATGAATACGTGTTTGATCTTGGCTTTTACCTTCGGCTCTTCCGTACGGCGCAGGTAAATGCCGCGAATCATGGTGGGCGCGCCGGTGGGTTTGAAAAATGCCGTTTCGCTGGTGGCGGCCCTGCGCGTTACGATGCGGGAAGGCATGCCGGTAATGGAATTGCCATGAGCATAATAACCTTCTTTTTCGCTGCATTTGGCACGTACCGTGATCTGAATATCGCGGTGTGTTGGTAAAACGAGTTCCTGCAAATCGTTGATAGAAAGGGTATTGTCCGACAACCCCAACGCTTGCAGATCGCTGGAATTGCTGAAATTCAGCACCGGCCGATCCACGAACACCAGCGGAATATTCAGGTCGCCATTCAGGTCGGCCGGAAATGCACGGGTAGTGGTGTACAAAATGGCGAAGTGATCCTGCGGCTGGTGTTTCAGCACCGTCGTGTCCATATCTAAGGCGCGCACCGCCACCTCGATTTCCAGCCGGTCTACATCCGGGTCGGCGATGCCGATGTCGCGACTGCCGAGTGCAAGGTCAAAATCTGCTTTGAGCAAATCCAGCGCATTGGGGTAAGCGCCGGTAAACAATACGCTCGGGTAGCCCAATAATGGCCGCTGCACAACCAGTTGGTTTTCAGTAAAATATGCGCCGTCTGTTTCGGGTAAAACATGCTGCAACCGTACCGTTTGCGGTATCGCATGGCGTTTGAAATGATGCGTAGCCACAGGCGCTTCGGCGGCGTACACGGGTTCCTGGCTGGCCGCCGGGCCGCCGCCGGTCATATCTGCAAAGCGGGTACGGAATTGATACTGGCGGCCGTACAGCAGTGGTACGTTTTCGAGCCCAACAGGGTCGTACATCAGGTTTTTTACAGCCGCCTGCGGTGTTCCATCCTGTTGGGTGTTTTGGTCTTTCCGGAAAAGATCGATGGCATCTTCATCCTGCAGCACGAGGCTTTTTCCCGTCCAGTAGGCGAAATAAGCCGGCAGCCAGAAATGTTTGTTTTTGCGGCCATCGGGAATGGAAGGGTACACTTCGACGTTCAGTTCGCGTTGCTGGTTGACCGAATCGATGAGCGCGGCGCCTATCGCCAGGTCGGTTTTGTTGCGCACTTCGCAGAGTGAAGTCCAGGCATTGGGATTGGCGTCATCGGCACTCCGTTCGCGCACATCGATGCGGTAGCCGAATACACCCATCGGCGCGTCGTCGCGTTCCTGTGTGCCGGGTTTCTTCGGATTTTCCTCCATTTGGCGGTTCATCCAGATGAGCAACTGCTCGTCGTCCCAGGCCAGGCGGATGCCTGAATCGTTGGTGACTGGAAATTCCGGATCGTGCGTTTCTTTCAGCATGTGGTCGCTGACGGGCTGTTGGGCGTGTACGATTTTGGCAAAACCGTCGTCGTACATGCTGGATTCCACCAACAGTTCGTCGTAAGCGGAGGGCATCTCGGGGTTGAGGGGCGGCGGCGTCATGTCATCAAGGCGCACGCGGAATTGTACGGCGGCGAACAAAGGCCGGTTTTCGCCTGCCTGAATTTTCGGGAGCCGCGCGGCATAGCGTTTCACGGCCGTCATGTCGGCAAAATCATAAGAGGAGCCCGCCTCAAAATCGACAAATAACCAGCCGCCATTGGCCAAAAAGCCGGGTGTCAGGTCTACAAAAGCCTCGCGGATGAAGCCGCATTTGCGCGCAATCGCCGGCTGGCGCAGGCAAAATGCAAACACCTGCCCCCAACTCACCTGGTCGTTGTCGGGCTTAAAATCGCCTGCCGGTTCTTTTTCCTTGTCGAGCGCACAGGCATAACTGTCGTCGATGGCCGCCCTGTCTGTACGCGGGCGGGTAAAATGAAAGGCATCGCGGTAACTGAGCGGCAGGTATTTTCGAGCAAAATGAGTAGCCTTGGGCGCTTCTGCGGTCGCCGTGCTGCTGATGTCGAAACGCAGGGCCAGGGTATTGAAAATTTCCGTGGCATCCGGGTCCGTAGGCATATCGGGTAGCAACACGTTGAAGGCCGGCGCAGGGTTGAGCATGGGGTAATCTGCCAGCGAGTCGGACACGTATGCGCGCAGTTGCAAAGTGGCATTGACCCAGGCGGGCGACAGCGCCTGTATCGGATCGTCGAGCAAGGGGTTGAAATTGCGCGGTATGACCAACACATTGAAATAAAGTCGTTCATTTTCAATGCGTTGCGGAAAAGTGAGTATGCTGATTTTGGCTTCCATATATCGGCGAGGGGGTTAGGCGATTTGACGATTTTCCTGAAAACTCTTTGAAAAACTGATATTGATCACGAGGAAAATACTGATGTCGAGGCTGAACGTTACCTGCGCCACGCAGTCGGTACGGCCCGCTGCCAGGTCGCGCACCACCTTGCCGGCGGCTTCAATCTGAATCTGAATGGTGACCAATCCGCCGATCAGTTCGGCGCGACCACGGAACAGGATGAACGCGCCCACCACAATCACCCGGCTGTCAATAGAAATTTCCACGCCCGCTGCATAGTACACGCTCACATTGCCGATGACGGGCAGGCCGACCATGAGTTCGACGCCGAAGCCCATTTTCATCGACAGTCCCGGCCCGCGGACGGTGTCGGCGCTGATGCGCAGGTTGCAGGTGCCGACGGCATACACAGTTGCCGCAGCGACGGACAGGCACATGACGCTGAGTTTGGCGCCGAATTCGATGAATGCGCCGCCACTGGGCATGGGCATTCCGGCGCCAGGCGGCAGCGGCATGCCTACGTTGAAATAACAACCCAGTTTCATGTAGGCTTCGAGCCGCAAAGGCACCGCAGGGCCTGCTGCACCGGGCGGAAAACGCAGAACGGGAAGTTCTTTGTCGGCCTGAAACTTATACTCCCAGTTGTTGGGGCTGTTGCTCATGGCAATTTTCAGCCCCTTGTTGAGCGCATCGCCGTAGTTGCCGTCGCCAATGGATTGCAACACCTGCAGGATGTCGACAATAGGTTGCAGGTCTTTGCCAAATTGGAGTTCAGGGCCCGTGAATGCCGGCGCTTTGCCTTTTTCGGTATCGAATTTTCCCCGAATCAGGAACAGGCGTTTCATGTCCAGCAGGTCGATGACGACGGTGATATCGTTCATCTTGTTGGCCCAGGTGCCGAGGGCGCTGTCGAGGCCAAAGTTGACCGTGCCGTTGCCCAGTTTATTCCCCTGAATATCCTTTTTGGCGTATTCGGCGTAAATTTTCACCTCTTTTTCGTTGATGAAATACACCGGGCCGTCGGGCAATACCTGGTCGAGCACTTGCGCGGGATCAATTTTGTGCAGCAACTGATAGCCTTGATCGATGATATTCAGGTTGAAATCGGCCAGATCGAGCCGGGGCAGGTTGTCTAATTTCGGGAAAATGCCTTTGCTGTTGAGCAGGCGGTAGGCATCGGCCAGGTCGGGTTTCGAACTTTGCAATTGCTTTATGCCCGTTTCAAAAAACGGATTTCTGAACAGCACTTTTTGCGTGTCGGTATTTTGCAAAAAAGCGTACTGCGTGGCCCGATCTTCGAGGTTCAGGTTGAACAAATCGGTCGGACTGGCTAATTCCAGCGGGTTGTTGCTCGCTGTGCCATGCAGGCCGCGGCGGATGAGCGGCACCACCGAATCGCTGATGGGCAGCACTTCTTTGCTCGCTTTTTTGTGCATCACCACGCTCCAACTGCCGTCTTTGGGCAAAATGGGCGTTCCTTTGGCGGCTGTGACGAATACCAGTTGCCCACCGTTCATGGAAGGCTGGATTTCCACCCGGCTCAATCGCATGTGCTGTTTGCTGTCTGCAATATCGATGACACAATCTACCGGGCCGCCGAGTCCATTTTGGAACAGCAACAGGTCGCGGAACATTTCTGCGGAAATGGGTACGCCGCGTGGGGCCAGTTGCAGGTAACCCAGCATACGTTTGGAAGGGGTGCGGCCGTTGACGCCACCCTGAATGATGCCCTCAATTTCTACATCAGCATCAAAATACACAGGCTGCAATTCCACATCGAGCGGCCAGCCGGCGCCGACAGATACGGCCAGGCCGTCGTTTTCGTCGATGTAGTAGCCGTAGGTTTTGGTCCATTTCCTCTCAAACGGCGCCAGATCATCGCTCTCTACGATATTGCGCACATTGAAAACGCCTTTTACAATACCGGAATGGAAAGCGTATCCGGGCGATTCGGCGCGCTCCATATTGGATTTATCGAGCACCACCGTGCTGAAATCGTACACGCCGTCGCTTTCGGCGCGCCAGCCGCTGTCGATGCGGTACACCAGGCCTGCGCTGTTGCGGAACATGGTAATGGTGCGCACCACGCGGATGCCCCAGGGATAGAGGATGCTGCGCACCTGGATCACTTCATGGGCGGTACGGCCGCGCCACACGTCGAATTTGGCCTGCGAGGTTTCGGCGATGCGCGCGCGGTCGTTGAGCCAGTGGCTGAACAAATTGGCGCCGTATCCGCTGAAATCGTAGCGTTCGACAGGTACGCCACGCTGGCGCAGTTTGCCGGAGTTCGGCCCGAATTCGCGGTTGAAAATTTCCGTCACCGTTTTGCTGAGGATGCTTCGGTCGAGGGCTTGCCCCAGCGGGTTGTACAGGTTGTACAACTGATACGTCATGCCCTCAAAATTCCGGTTTTTCTGAAAATCGGAATAGTAGCCTTGCGTACTGATTTGCAGGCTGGTTGCTATGTCATTTCCGAAACTTTCGCGGATAATGTCGATGCGGGCGCCTTCCGAAGGCGGGTTGTTGCCGATGGTCAACTCCTGGTTGTAGCGGGCAATGCCGAGCATGCCGAAGGGCAGGGTAAAAAAACTCCAGGCTTTAAAATCCTTGTCGCGATAACCCTGTTCGAGGTACTGCGCCAGGGGCAAGGGCGCAATGGGCACGGGCTCATTGCCAGTGTTCCCGATCAGTGCAGGAGGGCCATCGTCTTTGAACAGCAGCAGCCCTTCGGGCGGGTCGTTGGCAAAACTGGTCGCCGGCGCGGTATTCAGCACAGGTTCCCAACTGATCTGCGGTGTGGTGAAAAGCCGCACCAATTTGCCGGAGGCCACTACGTCCATGCCGTCGGCAGACAAAGGATTTTGGGCAGTTTCTACTGAAAATCGCTGCTCAAAAATAAACGCTTCATCCAGGTAACCCAGGTCGACCCCCATCCAGTCGGCCGCCGTACTCACATCCAGCAGGCTGAAAAAATGGTGATTTCGGTATTGGTCGTTGACGCGGATATTGATGTCGTATTCTTCGGGCCAGTAGTTGTCGTTGCGGCCGCGTTCCAGCCCGGAGTGCTGAGAAAAAAGGGCGCTTCGTTTGGCAGCGCGGTTGGTTCTGTTGTTGTTTTCTTCACTCAAGGCCCGTTGCAGGTCGAGCAGCGGGTTGAGATGTATGAACATATTGGCTTCATTGCCCACCTGATCGCCGAAAATAAAACGCGTATCAGGCGCTACGCTGCTCTGCCAGTGCATGGTCCCGACCAGCAGGCGCTGTATCTGACTGAGCCGATACACGCCGTCCTGACCTTCCAGTTCGTGGTGCATCCACTTGAACAAACCTTTATTGGCCGCGTACGGGTCAGGCAAAATAGGCATGTAACCAACCAGCCCGAATCCATACAGCAGGCTGGCTTCGGTGAAATAGTCGGCTTGTGGAGGCATTTCTGCATTCAATAGAAAGGCATTGACGGGCGAAACGGTCAGCAAGGCGTTGTTCAGGGCCAATGCGCGGCTTTGGAACGTCAACTGATCAGCGCCGACTTCCAGGCCATTGACAGGCGCTGCATTGTCGCGGATCACGTTTTCATCGTACAGCACGAGGTAGTCGCTCAGAGCGCCGAATTGCCGCAGGTAGAGGGATGTTTTGGTTTCCAGCGGGAAAGGTTGCTGATCAACCCCCAGCGGGCGGTCGAGTTTGCCCGAACAATTGGCTATGGAAATAATAGCCTCCGTTCCGGCGGCATTCGACTGATAAATAAAGGGGAAAATGCCTGGATACTGCAAATGCAGTTCATTCCAGCGTGCATCCTTGTCCATCCACATCCGGAGTGTTTGCCGCGTCTGTTCCGTGGTGGTTTCCAGTGCGATCACCTGAATTTGCCCCGGCATGCCGGTGATCCAGCAGCGGTTGATGTGCAGGGGCGCGGAATTGGCCTGATTGGCGTCGAGCACGCCCGTGGTGGAAGCAAGTAGCCCTTTCTGCGTCCTTACAGACAACATCCCTGCGCCTTCGGCAGGCAGGAGGTTGGCAATTTCGGCAGCAGGCAGCAACCAGTCCGATTCATCTACTTTGGTAGCGCCGGAAGGGTAAAATACCGGAGATGAGGCCTGCAGGACGTTCAACTCCGTTTGATTGACAGTCATCGGGATCGAAACCGCACTAAACAGGTAATTGTACGTTGGGGGCATTTGAGCCCAGGAGAATGCCTTTTCTTCTCCATAAAGTGTCCAGCCTGCATCCGCCACGGCTGTCAGGTTGCCAGTCGCCGGTTGAATTTGCATGTCAAAACCTTTCGGCATGCGGAACTGCGCATTCCAGGCATCTGTTCCATGCAGCACATCTTCCGGGTGAAAAACTTCCTGTGTGCGCAGCCTGACACTTAGCACCGCTCGAACAGCGCCCCGCATGACGAGTTGCCCGTGCGAATTTTGCGCTGTCCCGTTTTGAAAACTCACTTCTGCTGATTCTACCAGCAGCGGGCAGTACAGTTTTTCGTCGACATTGGCTACGAATTGCCGCGCCTGCACCCAAATGGTACCCCTACCAATAGAGATGGCTCCTACTTGCGCTCCATTTACCACCAAAGGCTTATCCGGCCCGAGAATAATGACCGGGCGATTGGTATTGACAAACCCGATAGAGCGTACCTGCGTGACAGGCGCATACACGTCGAGCCAGAAACGCCGCCCGTCGCGGTTGAGAATGGGCCCAATCGAGTCCATTAGAGCGGCGGCACGCGCCCAGGCAGGAATGCTGCTGCGCAGGTACGCGGCGCGCAAGGGCATTTCCCTTAAAAAAACGCGCACCTGTTGCGACTGCCCTGCCACCAGGGCAGTCTGCTCCTCACCGAGAATGTGGTTCAGCAGGTCGCGGTCTTCCGCGTCGAGGTATTGCGTGCTGAAATGGGTAATTTTTTCAAACTGAAAATACTCCCGAATGGAGTCGGCCGACTGTCCCTGCACAAGTGCCTGGGCAATGCGACGCAAAAGGGCTTCTCTCAGAGGAGCGCCGGGCAGACGGTGGTAGAAAAAATCGCCCACGATCTGCGCAAAGATCATCAGTAATGGGTGTTCCTGCATTTGGTAGAGGTAGGATGGTGGATTATAATGTTTGTTTTTGGGGCATCGTGAACCGGCGTCGGCAGCGCTTCAAGCGCTGCCGACGCTTATACAATAATATCCCTTACAAACACTTGTCCGCCGGCCTGCAAACGATACCGGTATTGTCCGGGCGCCACAAACCAGTCGCTGGGCTTGAAGAGCATGATGTAACTGCCTGTATTCTTGTATTCATTGACCATTGTACGCAGCACATGGCCTGCGGAGTCAAGCAATTGAATCCGCACCGGGCCGTTTTGCATCATGGAATACTTGATTTCAAACACGCCCGGCAGGGTAGGGTGTGGGTTGTGTCCCAGCAAGGCGCATTTCCCGTTATCGCCCAGCGCAGGCGGAATAGCGGGCACAAGACCCCCGAGGTTGGTTTGAGGCTGGCCCATCACAAATTGTACCAGTTCGGGGCTGTTGCCCATCCAGTCCTGTAGAACGGTAGCATACACATCGCGAAAATCGACGCTGAATTCCGGGTCGGTGTAAGGGTCGGGATTGCTCAAATCCTGATAGGCGCCTGTGAAGCCATTGCCAATCCCGCCACCAAACAACAGCATGGGTGTGCCCCAGCCGTGATCGGTGCCTTGTGAGCCGTTTTCGAAGATCGTGCGGCCAAATTCCGAAAATGTCATGCTTAGCACCTTTTCCTGCAAATTGTTACTGCCTGCGGCGAGGTCTTCATAAAAGGCCTTGACAGCCGTGGCCAGTCGATTCAGCAGCACGGGATGGCGGTCTATCTGATCTGAGTGGGTGTCAAAGCCACCAATTTGCACCATAAAAACGCGGGTGCCAAGGTTGCCTTTTATCAATTTGGCTACAATGGCCAATTGTTCTGCCAGGTAGTTGTCGGTGGGGTAATCTGTCTGGTTTTTGCCCCGCGCATAGGCTTCCTTAATCGTTTGAGCGTATCGGAAGGCGGCATTGGCGGTCTGGCGCACGTAAGCCAGTTCGAGTTCGCGAGGAGAGGTGCCCAGTGAAGCCGTTTCATACAGCAATCCGGTTTGGGCGATCTGGTAAAACTCCTCCGGACTGCTGATGGCCAGCGCCATATTGGCATTGTCGGCTTTGAAAACCAGGTTGGACTGCACGCCGATTTGCAAGGCGGGTGGCACCGTTGGAGGCGCTTCGAGGAAGGCTGCGTATTCGTTGTCGAGAAAACGACCCATCCAGCCTGTATTGACCACTTCTTCCGAACTGCTGGCCGAAGCCACAATGTCGTAAGAACGGAAATGGCTGTAATTGGGGTCGGGATAACCCACATTAAAAATCACTTTCATCATCCCGTCTTCCCACATGGGTTGCAGGGCACTGGTCGACAGCGGCATGCCATATTCGTTGCTGAGCGCCCAGAGGTTGTTGTCGGGAATGGCAATATTCGGTCGGATATTGTAATAAAACGGGTTGCTGCGTTCAATCACGGTATTCACGCCATCGTTGCCGCCATCGAGGCGTATCAACACCAAAATGCGGTCATTCGGACCATTGGCCAATGCCGCCATCATGGGCGTGGGCTGAAAGGCATGCACCGGCAATTTGCCCAGCAACATGCCCCCTGCTCCTATGAGGCCGGTAGCAGACAGAAAATCTCGACGCGACCACAAGCGATGGTCTTGTTCGTGGGCCTGTCGGTTGTCGAGCGTGGTGCCGGGACGGGAGTTGTTATGTTTTTCGCACATGACGGATTGGTATGAGTGGATGAGGGGTGATGGGGTTGATAGGGTTGATGAGGGTTGATAAGTGTTGATGAGGGGTGATAAATAGCGGCTCGGGATAAGGGTTGTTTTTTCCATCTATCGAGTGGCTGAATATCAACCCTCATCAACACTTATCAACCCTCATCAACCTTTATCACCCCCCTCACGTCAACTGATATTCCGGCATTCTCACCAGATAATACAACAAATTCACAATCTGATCGGGCGCTTCATCCCAGTAAAGGCCCCAGGAACCATCCTCAAAATAATTTTCCGGAATACCGGCCTTAAAATTAATGATAGCGCCTTGCTGATAAACGGGATCGAGCGTTTGACCGGTAAAAAATGCAATCAGGGTTGGCACAATAACCGCCGGATCATTGCTGTCATTGGTCAGCGCAATGGCTGCATTGCGCAGGTTTTCGCGCAACTGATCGTCCTGGGTAAGGAAATAAGCAGTCACCGAATTCACATTCCAGCGCGCTGTCAGTGTGCTTTCATTGATCCAGGTGTGGTGTCCTTTCCAGCCGGCCACATTCGGCGGATTGAAAATTTCCTGCCCCAGTTGGTACGACCAGTAAGCGATGGCGTCCCACCAGTCGGGTAATATCTGATCGGGGGTAGCGCCGGCGTTTTTCAGTAAGGGAATCATCGATTCCAGCGGATTTTTGATCCGGGCGTTGATGAATTTCTCTTCAAAAAAGTGCTCGCTTTTGAACAGTTGTTTGAGCATGGGCATCAGTTCCCAGTTGCCGTTTTTAAACGTATCGGCCAGCCCGGCAATGATCGTCAGGTCGGGCTGCTGGTACACATAATTCTTGTAAATCTTGGTGGTAATAAACTGCGACACCTGTTCGGAGCGTTCCGAAAAGATCAGGTTGTGCGCCGTGGTAAAACTGAAATTGCTGGTTTGCCCGAAAATTGTTTTCGACTGGTTGTCGTGCAAATTCGCGTTGTAGAAAGCCGGCGTACAGAGATAGGCCATGGCTTGCCAACCGGTGAGGGCGCGCGCCATTTCCACGATGTCGGCCTGCGAATATCCATTGCTTTCGCCCATGGTAAACAGTTCCATGAGTTCGCGGGCATAGTTCTCGTTGGGGTTGCCCACTACATTGGTATTGCCGTTGAGGTAATCGAGCATGGCGGGGTTTTTACCCATTTCCCTTGCAAAAACACGGAAATTTCCGAAGGCATATTCATGCAACATGGAGTAGTAACTCCACATGTATGAATTGCATTGATAGACTTGCAATTCCGTCACAAAATGGTTGTGCCAGAACAGGGCCATTTTTGCCCGGATACTTTCCGACAGCATATCGCCCAGCCAGCGGTGGCGCAATTCGCGGCGGTGCTCTTCCACCAGATCCTGGTCGCCGTTGTAGTCGGCATTGGTGTAGCCACCCCAGTAGGGTGGCGCCGGAATATCCAGTTCCATGGCTCCATCGAGCAGTTGGTCTACCAGGTCGGAAGGCGACATCAGCAGCCCCTGTTGTATTTGTTCCAGGGTAGCGCCGAATCCAAGCCGCCGATACAGGTGCATCACGCGGGCGGCATTCCAGGGCTTGGCGGCCGAGGGTGCATAAGGTTGGAGGCTGTCTGTAGGCGGCGGCGCTGTCCCCCGGCTTGTTTTTTCTAGATGATCAGCGTGAGCGGGCATATTGCAAAAAATAAAGTCGAAAGAATGCCATCAAGGCGAAGCAAGATTAAAGAAGTTTTTGCGATTTCCGGGTAATACGGTGGATTAAATTGCTGACTTTTTTTCTTGCTGCATAAAACCCAAAACACGTGTTTGTAAATACGCAGATTTACCTACCTTTCACGTTCAAAATATCACGTTTAAAACCATCGCCATGCGCCTGCGGATCGTTGCCTTTTTCCTCCTGGTTCTTGCCGTCCACACTCTCCGTGCACAAACAGTCTTGTTCTCGGAAGATTTTAACGACTGTGCCCTGCCGGCTGGCTGGCAGGTGAGCAGCGTAGGCAATCAAAATCCGGTGTGGCTGGTAGGTTATTCCACCAACAACGACGCCCTGGGACAAAGCATCGACAGCACCTGCTGCCTGATTATCGACGATGATGCTACGGGCGACAATACCGCGCCGTATGTCATCAGTTTTACTTCGCCGGCATTCGACGCATCCCAATTCAGCACCATTGAACTGACCATGGACGTGCACTACCGCGACTGGGCGCCTTCGCAGGAATATTTTGATGTGCTGGTGACCGACGGGGTGACAGAACATCGCATCGCCCGTTACGACGAGCATAGAAGAAACGGCGCTTTGCTATCAGACCATTTTACCCTGAAATACGACCTTTCGCTCATTACCCATTCACCACAGACACGCATTATTCTGCGCTACGACGATGCCGCCGGGTTTGCCTGGTGGGCGGCGGTCGACAACATCCTCGTACGTGGATATGGAAATGGTACCAATGTCGTAGCGGAAACTTTCAACGACTGCCAGAAACCTGCCGGATGGGAAACCCAAATCGTGGCAGGGGATGCCGACTGGCAATTCGGGTTGGTAGATACTGCTTCCAAAGGGTACAGCAACGGCAATTCGATGGACGGTACCTGTTTCGCACTCTTCGACGACGACCTGGTCGGTGAGGATGCTCCTTATTCCACTGTACGACTCGCTACCCCTTGGTTCGACGGATCTGAATATGCCAGTTATGAACTCAATTTTGACATCATCCTGCGGTATGTGAAGGAACGCGTAGCCGTTATTGTACAACACGCCAATGGCGATGAATTTATCGTGCGCGAGTCGGACGGTGATGTAGGAGGGCCTTATTTTCCGCAGTACCTGCACGCCGGGCTCGACCTCTCTCCCTATCGAAATCAGCAAATGCGGGTCATTTTTGAGTACAACGACGGCAATGCCTGGGGCTGGTGGGTTGGTATCGACAATGTCAAGATCACCGGCAGCGGCGAAGCCAACGACCTGTGTGCCAACGCCATGGAAATAACTACCGGCGCCAATTGTGTACTCGATGATAACCTGACGGCCTTGTTTGATGGCCCTCCCGCGCCCTGTACACCTAAAAGCATTGCCGGTGTGTGGTTCAAATGGCAGGCGACGTTCAGCGGCCAGGCGCGGGTGACTACCCAATCGGATTTCAACGATGTGACGAGTATTTTCACCGGTAATTGCACCAACCCGCAATTGCTGCTTTGTAACAACCATGATGAACATGGTTTTACAGGCGAAACCACTTTTTTCACCGCACAAGCGGGTACAACCTATCTGTTCAGGGTAAGTGGCCAGGAAGGTGGTTTCGGTGTGCCACGCGGTCACCTGTGCATTCGGGTAGAGCAGGTGTCTTCGCTGCCTGTTGTTCCGGCAAACGACCAGTGTTCCGGTGCGATTGTACTGACAGAAAATACCAATTGTGTAACAATCAACAACCTGAATGCACGAACTGCACAGCCCCTCGTGTCGCTCGATACCCTGGCGCGTGCAGATGTCTGGTATTCCTTTACAGCACCGACGCTGGCGGCCAACGAACGCCTGGAAATCAGAAGCAATGCCGATTTCTCGGATGTGATTTCGGTTTACAAAGGCAGTTGCGGCGCATTGGAAGAAGTGGCCGGTACGCATAAGGGTGGGTTACTCGAATTGCCCATATTGACTGCAGGAGATAACTATCTGGTTCAAATTGCTGGCAATTTTGCCACCATCGAAGGCCATCTTTGTCCACAAATGCTGCGCAAACAAGTGCAGGCGCCTGGCAACGACGACTGTATTTCGGCAGTTTCGGTAAGCATCGGCAGCCAATGCACGGCCTCTGCGAATCTGAACGCTACGTTTTCCGGAAGACAACCTTCCTGCGTCGTGCAGGCCGACCGCGATGTGTGGTTCAAGTTCACCGCGCCGAGTTCCGGAACGGTGCGGATCAACACAGGCGCTACTTTCGAACACGTGTTGACGCTTTGGCAAGGCAACTGCGATAACCTGCAGGAAGTTTTTTGTGCCAAAAACCCTTTGCGCTGCAATGGCTTCGTAACAGTGGGAAGCCTTTCGTCCGGGCAAACCTATTACGTTCAGATCGCTTCGTGGAATGGCGCCGCAGGATTGAACAGCGGCGATATTTGCCTGAAAATCCAGAACGGCCTGAATCCGCCTGAATTTCAGCCGATGACCCTGACAGTCAATGAAAACTGTATAGGCGCAGGACTTGCACGCCTGCATGTGTCGGTACATGACGGCGTCGCTCCATACGCATACCAGGGCACACCTGACGGGCAAGTGCTGAACAGCGGGGATGTTTACCTCGTGATCGTGAAAGATGCTATCGGCTGCGAGCAATCGCTGCTGGGCATCGTCGACGAGTGTCAGGCTAATGATTGCAATGTCATTGCCTCCGTTTCGGTACAAAACCCTTCGTGTTTTGCCAGCAATGACGGCGGCCTCACGGCCAATGTCGTAGGTGGCGTTGAGCCATACGCCTACCAGTGGTCCAACAGCGCCACGACGGCCAATATTTCGGGTTTGACAGCAGGCGTTTATACCGTAACTGTTACAGATGCCGTGGATTGTGAAACCGTTCTTACACAAACCCTGACAGAGCCGCTGCCCCTGAGTGTAGCACCTACGAGCATTCTACAGCCCTCGCAGGGCCAAAGCAATGGCTCCGTTTTCGTGGATATTTTTGGTGGAAATGGCAATTATCTATACAACTGGCTGCTCAATGGCGCCCCGTTTGCCCAGTCAGAAGACCTGACCAATGCGCCTGCCGGGGAGTACCAACTTCAAGTGACCGACGGCAGTGGTTGTACGGGCGTTTTTGATATTACGCTTACCGAAACAGTGGGAACCAGTCAGCCCGACGAACAGGTATTTGCCGAAGTATTTCCAAATCCAGCCCGTGAAAAAGCCACTTTGGCGGTGGCATTCCCGGCTACGCGCTCCCTGTTCTGGAGTATTGTGGATGCCAACGGCAGAATATTGAAATCAAAGGCTGCCGGATCGGTCATGGAGCAGAATATTTCCCTTGAAATCAAGGATTTGCCTGCAGGCTCCTATCAGGTGCGGATACTCACCGAACACGAACTGTTGATGCAGCCGCTGGTAGTGGTGAAATAAGGCCAGACTGTTGTTTATTGCCACTTGCTCGTATCGAGCAGTGCGGCAGCCTTTTCCAGCAGGGCTTTCATTTGATCGCTGTTGTTGGCGTAGATGTGCAGGTTTTTTTCATGTTCCTCCATGGTAATACCATGCAATTCAAACACTTGCCGGTTGTACACCTGCATCAGGCTGTCTTTGTCATACCCGGCAATACCATTGGTGGCCGCGTCGGCAATCGCCAGATCAGCCATAATACGCGCCATTTTTTCTTCTGAAACAGAAGGTTTTTCTGCCGAATTTTGAAACTGGCAAGCCCAAAGGCTACCCAAAACAAGGAGCAGGAACAGGGGAAAACGCATGTTTGGACGTATTTTAAAAGCGCATTTCTTTTGGAAAATAATGAGCAGTCACCTTGCTGTTCCCTTCGTACACCTGGTTCCAGCGATCGGCTTCCGATACGATCTGAACGATGCCACAGGTAGGTACGTTGTCTATAAACGTATCAGTAAATGCATTGGCCACCTCCGTGAAAGTAGGGTTATGCCCAAACATCAGCACCACCTCCGCAGTGTCGGGCAAGGCGCTGATGATCCGAAAAATTTCGGAAGGATTCGCTTCGTAAATATCCGGCTCTCGCAGCACAGCATCTTCCGGGATGCCAAATGCCTCGGCAAAAAACAGAGCGGTTGTGAGCGCTCTTTTGGCGGGGCTGCTCACTATTAAATCAGGCTTGACGCCGGTTTCGCGGAGTATCAGAGCCATGCGGGGCGCTTCTCGGAAGCCGCGTTCGTTGAGCGGCCGGTTAAAATCGCGCAGCCCGGGGTTGTCCCAACTCGACTTGGCATGGCGGATCAAAAATAATGTACGCATAACGGCAAAGGTAAGGCTGCTTAATTGTTGAACACAAATCAAATATTCGTATATTTGAGGTTTGATTTTTTAAAAGCCCTTAGAAACTGCACAACTTACCATGCAACAAAAACGCTGGCTAAAGGATTTTGAGCACCACATCAGTTCGCAGACCTGGAATACAGCGGAAGCGTTGTTGCAGGCTGGTGCGGTCAAAAACCTGCGCGAGGTGGAAAAACATTTCTGGGTGGCCCTTGTCACAACTGATGAAGGCCATTTTGAAACCGAAATGATTATTTCCCCTCATAAAATCAAGGCCTTCACCTGTGAATGTTTTGGGGAGGGGCGCCGGCTGATGTGTGCCCACGTGGCGGCTTCGCTGCTTCGGCTGCGCCAGTTTCTGGAACAACGCCAGGAGGAAAAGCGTGCAAAGGCAGAACAACAGGAACAAAAGGAACGCAGCCGGCTTACCGTACAGGATGCCCTGCAAAATGCCACACCTGAAGCCATAACAGAGTTTGTGCTGGAATATGCACGCCGCGACCGGGATTTTTCCCTGGCGCTGAAAACCTGGTTTGCAGGACTGATAACTGCGTCTGAAAACCCGTACCTGCTGGTGCTCGATTCGGTGATTCCCAAAGGGAAAAATGTGCGGGAGCCCGAGTTTCGCCGTTTGCGAAAAACGCTGGACGATTTGGGCATGCAGGCGGATACTGCGCTTGCACTATCCAATTTTCAGACCGTTTTTCTCATTAATACTGCTGTTTTGCGCAAAATCGGCGGGTTTTTACTTCAACAGACCGACAACCGCTATGCACTGCTTTTGCAGTCTTATCAATCTGCATTGCACCCATTGTTGAACTGGGAAAAAGAACAGGTAGCGCAGGCTTTGCGCGACCATGTATGGGATTTGTTGTTCGAAATCGGCAGTGCCGGGCAAATACCACCAGAATGCAGCCGCGACGTACTGAAATACCTGGCAGAAGCAGCAAAAGAGGCTGTTAAATTTGAACGCATCGACCGCTTGTTCGACGAAACACCCGCACCGGCCCCTCCTTTCGTGTTGCAGTTGTTTCTGGTGGCATTGGCCGAAAGAGGGTCGGCTGCAGCAGTAGCCCGGGTGCTCAAAGATTACAGCCCATACCCCGAGCAAGTCAGGTCGGCCTTGCTTGTGTTGTATTACCTAAGATACAGGGAAGCCGTGGTGCTGGCCGGAGAGGCATTTTTGCAAACCCCCGACCTGCCGACAGGATGGCGCAAGGAAATAGAAGATATCCTCCTGTACCTGGCCGAGCAGTCGGGCGATATGGCTCGCCAACGCGAAATTCTTCAGCGTCGCTTTCTGCAATCGGGCAGTTTTGAACAGTACGAAAAACTAAAAAAAGTGGCTGCTGCAGATTGGCCGGCCCTGCGTCGCGATCTGGCAGAACAGTTGCAGGCAAAAGGCGAACGCTCCAAACTGGCATCCATGCTAGCGCTCGACAATGACTGGGAGGCGCTGGTGGCCTGGCTGGAAGAAGAGCCCGATATCCGACAGATTCAACGTTTTGAAGCACAATTGCTGCCGGAATACCACGATTTTTTGAAAAATCGATATATCTCCTTGCTCCAACAATATCTGATAGAGCACTTTGGTCAGCCCGCTGCCGCCTATGTCCGCCAGCAGTTGTCCATCCTGTTGCAAAAAGGCGCTACAGAACTGGTGAAGGAAATTGCACAGGTGCTGACGGCACAATTTCCCGACAGACCTTCCTTGCCGGAAGAACTGGCGGAATTGTTTCCGAAAACAAGAAAACGGGTGTTGTTGTAGTTCAATCCGGTTATTCTGCTTTTACAACCTTGCCTTTGAACACATAATTGTCTTTGCGCACCATAATTACATACATGCCTGGTTTCCAGGCACTGGCCGGAATCAGAATATCACTGAATTTGCCCAATGCCTGACGACCCGACTGGAAAACACGCCCGCTCATATCACTTACATTCCAGTCCCATTCGCCCGAAAGTTCCGTGGCAAAGGATAGCCGCACATAATCCTGCACCGGTTGTGGAAAAATGCGCAGTTCCCTCGGTTCCCGTGGTGTCAGCGTAGAGGGTGCCGGGTTGCTCACCAGTTCAACACAATAATCTTCCACTTGTCCGTAGTCGAATGATTCACAAGGCTGGGGCAGTGAATTGTTCAGGTTTTTAAATTTCATCATCACACGCATCCGTGTCAGGCCTTGTGTGAAAAATAGCGGCGTGTAAAGTTGTCCCGAGATGGCGGCATCATGCGCATAGCCGGGATCGAAAGCGAGTTCTCCAGCGTCATCAAAATCGCCATCCATATTAAAATCAATGTAAATGCGAAAAAATTCCTTGTAAGTTAATCCTGCATAGCCGGGAATAATGGTCACCGGGTGGTAGCAGAGCGGAGCAATTTGCAATAAATTATTCAGATCTCCGGTAAAGTTCTGAAATCCCGAACCCGCTGGTCCGGATGAATGGCTCCAGTCGCCGATGGAAACATGTTCGATCCATTCGTAAGTAGATTGTACGGCGCTTGCCGGGCAATAATTGGCATCCATACACGAACCACATCCGGCTGTCTGAAAGAAAATCGAAGGGCTGTAAACCGTACTTCCTGTATCGCAAACGGTTAGCACCTGCACCTCGTACATCGTGCAGGGCAACAATCCATATATACTATAGTTGGTCTGAGTAGTTTCCCATTCATCCCAAACAGAACTGTTTATTTCCTTGATCCTGTACTTGTAAGATGTGGCGGCTGTTACCGGCTGCCATGCGCCCGAACAACCGGTAACGGATGTGCCAGTTATCTCCAGACCTGAAGGTGGTGCGCAGCAGCCGTCTGTGGTAAAGCCGAATGGAGCAGCCCATTCACTCCAGGCATTTGTGGATGTGCAATAAGCGGACAGTGAAAATTCATAGGAAGTACAGGCGGCAAGATTGTCAAGTTGAAAAGGCGAACTTGCCGAACTCACTTCCGTCCATTCCGTGTCGGTTAGTGCCCGCCATCTCAGTTTAACGGTTTCGAAATCGGCAATCCCGATCCAGTGAAGGAGAGCAGCCTGTGTGGTCAGGTTATCGGCATACAGGTTGAAAGGAGTGGGGCAGTCAGAACACTGGCTTTCGTAGTGCTGAAGCATTTGGTGCAAATGCAGGGCTCCGTTGCTCACCGTTCGATTGTCAAGGTCGGCATTGGGCGCCACGCTTTGCAGAATGATGTCTTTCACAAGAGCGGCTGCAGCGGCAGGTTCGCTTTTGGCCAGTGCAATCAGGTGGGGGCAGGGAGATGAATACAGCAGTCCTACCGCGCCGCTTACTTCCGGTGCGGCAAAAGAGGTGCCGGAAAACAGGCCATATCCGGAGTCGCCGCTTGCGGTAAATACATTTTTTCCCGGCGCACCCAGGTCGATGTGCTGGGCGCCCCAGGCGGCATTTTCGGCTTTTATATTGTTATGATCGAGGCTGGTTACCGCAATCATGTAATCACTGGGGCAGGTGGTGGGAAGGTCGCCCACTTCATCCACATTTACAGGAATATTGGCTGTGGCTGCCACACTGAGTACCCCGGCTTGTCCCAGCGTGTCGAGGGTAGCGCACCAGATGGGGGCTTCGTCAGGATTGCCATAGTTGACGCCCCAGGAACAATTGACTGCCACGACAAACGCCCCTTTTTGTCCATGCGTCTGATTGTAAAGTTTGCGTGCCTTATATATATAGTCGTATGATTCCAGAATAGAGGCTTCCGACCCGCTACCGGCTACAAACATAATTTTGATATTCCAGTTGACACCTGCCACGCCGCTGCCATTGTTTCCCTTTGCACCGATCAGGGCACTGACGGGTGTACCATGGGTAATGGAGTTTCCTTCAATATGATCGGTAGAAGTCCACACATTCCAGCCACGGTAATCATCCGTATACCCATTGTTGTCATTGTCAATTCCATCGTTGGGGATTTCGTTCAGGTTGTACCATAAATTCTGCAGCAGGTCGGGGTGTGGAGCAACCCCTCCGTCGATGACAGCCACAACGATGGTATCGCCGGCAGCGGTAGTACCGCCTGTTGTAATATCCCATGCTGCCGTTGCAGCCATGTCGGCGCCGGGCAAGCCGCCGCTTTGTCCCGAATTGTTCAATTGCCATTGCTGGGGAAAGAAAGGATCGTCAGGAGTAGTGTTTCTGCATGTGAGCAGGTGGTTGAATTGGGCCAGCAGTACTTCAGGCTGACGGCGTAGCCACTCCAGCAATTCCATGGTGCCTGTTTTGGAGGGCTGTGGGCGGATGAGCCAAACGTTGAGGGATTCAGATACTTTTTTTTCAACAACCGCCGAGGGGTGCAATGCGCGTTCCCACCGGTCCAACAAAGATGCAGGCGTATCATGATCTTTCAAGCGTACGAGCAGCCCTTCCGAGTGTTGAGCCCGGGTTTGCAAAAAAGTAACAAAAAATAAAAATAAAGTTAAAACGCCAGGCAGCGTTTTAAAACCAGGTTGTCTCTGCCACGAACCCGACTTGCGTAATACGAATACCGCTTCTATTTGTGCTCCCAATTTTTGCATTCTTAACTTCGTTTTCCAACGGCAAAAATACCGTTTGAATGAGGGAGCGGTGTTAAAATTAAATGGAGCGTACATTTTTGTCAAAATATTGTGATCCGTTTTTTACTTTGCGGAGGCTTAACAAAAACTTATTCTCCAAATAACTTTTGGGCTAACACTATTTTTTTGCGTTGCTGACAAATATTCGAAAATACGAATGCCATTCAGCCAAATTAATTGCCGATGCTTAATTTTTGGAAGTACATGACTTTCACCCAAAAGAGTTCGTTCCGCAGCTGGAAACTCATTGTTTTGATGCTTTTCTATTATTCCAGCGCACTCCTTGCACAAACACCCTGTACTTGTACCAACTGTCCGCAATTTATGCCTGACGGTTTTACCGGAAGTTTTTTCCTCAACGTACAGAATGCCTGTAACCCTATTCTTGGTCAGAATGGCCAGGGCGTTTGCGGCGTACGTTTGCACCTCGAACATGAGTACATAGGCGACTTGCGTATTACGCTGACATCTCCTGGTGGACAGTCGGTAACGCTGATCGGGCCTGTTGGATTTTTCGGTGGTACTGACTTTACCGACTGGGATATCACATTTGTACCTTGTAGTGCCGCTGCCGCACCAGATCCGGGCTTTTCCGCTACCTGGAACAACAACCAGCCCTGGGGTTTGAACGGCAACTATTCTGGTTCATATCATCCTAGCGTCGGGTGCCTTGAGAATTTTACCGGCCCTGTAAACGGCACCTGGACCCTTACAGTATTTGACCAGCAGGCGATCGACGTGGGTACTTTTTTTGATTATGAGATCATATTCTGCGACCCTTCCTGTATAGACTGTTTTACCTGTGCTGCGAATGCTGGTGCATTGACCCAGCCAGACGTAACAGCCTGCGAAGGCGCCAGTACCCTCAACCTCAACCTGCCACCTACTTATACGGCGCCGAATGTGGCTCCTCCTGCCAGCGAATACGATTACACCTACGTCATCAGCCAGAACCCGGGCGGAACGATTATTGGTTATGATCCGGATGCCGACCTTTCCGGTTTTGCACCTGGTTCCTACACCGTTTGCGGTTTGTCATATCTGGAAGGTCAGGAACCTCTTTTCCCTGCTCCTGGCAGTATGACAACAGCACAATTGCTGGCTCAGTTAAACTCCAGTTCGCCGCCATTCTGCGGGAAAGTAACCAGCAACTGTGTCAATGTTACCATCAATCCCGGTGTACAAGACATTTTTGTTACCAAAGACCTCTGTGCGCCTCAATGCACCACGTTTTATGGTACAACATATTGTGCTACAGGTACATATGTGAAAAACCTTACCCAAAACGGATGCCCTTACAAAGCCACACTCGTTCTGAATGTTATTCAGCCTGTAACCATAAATATCCGCGATACCATCTGTGAAGGCAACTGCTCCATCGAGCCTGGGTTCCCAAATGCCTGTGCCACGGGAGTATTTACTCGTTTGCTTCCTACCACACAACCGGATCAGTGTGATACGACCATTCGACTGACTGTCGTACAGTTGGTAACCAATGTCGCTATACAGCCACCACAACAGATCACATGTACCCAACCAACTGTAGTGCTAAACGGCACTGGATCGAGCCCGGGCAACTATATGTGGACGGCCAGCAATGGGGGACATATTACAGGGGGCACTACCGGAACGACGGTCACCGTTGATGAACCCGGGACATATAAACTAAAGGTGTGTCGAACAAACCCCAGTGGGGCGGCCTGTTGTGATTCCGCCATGGTAACTGTCACTGAAGTGGTGAGTACGCTCAGCGACCCCACGGTGATCAACGGACCCGCTTCCGTTTGTCAGGGCGCTTCCGTGACATTTAGTACGCCGGCCGTAACAGGAGCGACATCCTATACCTGGACATTCCCTGCCGGCGTGACGGTTACTTCCGGCGCCAATACTAACTCTGTTACGGTGTTGTGGAACAATACAACGGGCGGAAACGTATGTGTAAAGGCGGTGAACAGTTGCGGAATGAGTGCTCAAATATGTATTCCGGTATCTGTTTACCCAACAGTTACTTCCTCGCAACCACAAGGTAGCGCTGCTGTTTGTGCCAACTCCAACGTCACCTACACCATTCCGAGCAATCCTAATGTAACTACGTACACCTGGACGGTTACAGGCGGTACCATTTCTACTGGCCAGGGAACCAACACTATTACCGTGCATTGGGGAACAGGAACCAGCGGCAATGTATGTGTCAGTGTGCAAGGTGCTTGCGCTCCCAGCCCGAATGCATGTTTACCCGTACAAATAACCAGCGCACCTGCCATGCCCAATATTATTGGCAATGCAACCGCCTGCGCTACCGGAACAGGTGCCTATAATGTGACAGCGGTTTCCGGCGCCACTTCTTATCACTGGTCTATTACGAACGGTACCATCACCAGCGGGAATGGCACGGCCAATGTCAACGTAACCTGGGATGCCAACGTTTCTTCGGGAAGTATTTGCGTACGTGCAGTCAATACCTGTGATTCCAGCGCATTGAATTGTTTCAATGTGACACTCAACTCTCCGCTACCCGCACCTGTTGTGACGGGTAATGCGACCTTGTGTTCCGGAACAAATGGTAACTATTCCATTACCGCTGTACCTGGCGCCATCGGTTATGCCTGGACTGTTACAGGCGGCACGATCGTCAGTGGCCAAAATACCCTCAATCTGGTTGTAAACTGGGGCACTGGTTCCGGTGGCACCGTCTGTGCACAAACCCTGAGCACATGCGGCCCCGGCCCGCAAGGCTGCTTCCCGGTTCAGGTAAAAGCAGTACCCAATGCCAATGCCGGTAGCACTGCTTCTACCTGCGCGCTTACCATAGGCCTGAATGCTGTGAACAGTGTTACTGGAAGTACAGGAGCCTGGACAACTGTTTCAGGGCCGGGAATTGCCACTTTTGCGAACCCTTCCAGCCCTACTTCCAGTGTCACGGTGAGCGCTACTGGACAATATGTTTTCCGTTGGACAGAATCCAATGGCAGTTGTGTAGACGATGCAACTGTAACCATCAACTTCAATCCAAATCCAAGCGTAGGGCAGGTACAAACAGCCTGCGAAAGCACGAACCAGTATTACACTGTTTCGTTCCAGATCAATGGTGGCACGGCACCCTACACGGTGCCGGGTGGAACCGTGAGTGGCAATCAGTTTGTGTCTGATTCGATTTTCAGCGGTACGCCTTACTCATTTGTCGTGACGGATGCCAACGGTTGTTCCTCTCCAGCCACTACGGGCACGTTTAACTGTGCCTGTACCAGTGATGCCGGTCAAATGAGCCTGCAACAATTGTCGGCCTGCGAGGGCCAATCCATTTCAGCGCAACATCTCGGTGGTGAAACGCTCGATGGCAATGACGTGGCTTCCTATGTGCTGCATACCAATTCGGGCACCACACTGGGCAATGTGATTGCTCAGAATACAACCGGAACATTCAGTTTCCAGGCGCCGATGTTGTATGAAACAACTTATTATGTTTCCTACGTCGTAGGTAACAATGTGGGCGGCGTACCAGATGTGGCAGGCGACCAGTGCCTTTCTGTAGCACAGGGCCAGCCGGTTGTTTTCCACCAGAACCCTGTTTCAAATGCAGGCGCAGATAATGAAATTTGTGGCCTCACCATTGCACTTGCAGGAAATGTAGGCCCCAATGGCACCTGGACGGTGACTGGAGCACCCGCAGGAGGTACTATTACCTTCAATGACCTGCACAGTAATATCAGTAATATCACCGCTACGACTTACGGCACATATACCCTGGTCTGGACGCTGGACAACAGCGGATGTACCGATTCAGATGATGTAGCCATTACCTTCAACAGTACACCCGTAGCAGGCACTATTACCACGGCATGTGATTCTGCCAATGAATATTACACCGTCACGATTCCGATCAGCGGTGGAGAAACGCCTTATACGATAAACGGATCGCCCATAACAGGTAATACCTATGTTTCGGCGCCTATCCTGAACGGACAAGGCTACTCATTTACCATTTCCGATGCCAACGGATGCACGGCTCCTGTTCTTACAGGGGTGGTCAATTGTGCCTGCACTTCCGACGCCGGACAAATGAGCCTCACCCCTCAACAGGCATGCGAAGGGGAAAGCATAACGGCAACCCACCTTGGCGGCGAAACGCTGGATGGAAATGATGTTTCTGCTTATGTGCTGCATACCAATTCCGGCACCTCGCTGGGAACGGTAATTGCCCAGAATCATACCGGCATCTTCTCCTTCCAGGCAGGTATGACTTATGGAACTACGTATTATGTTTCGTTTGTGGTAGGCAATAACCAGGGCGGATTCCCCAACCCGACAGATCTATGCCTCTCGGTTGCACAAGGCCAGCCGGTTGTGTTTTATCAAAACCCGATTGCGAATGCGGGTCCTGATAATGCCGTGTGCGGTTCGGTTATCACCCTTGCAGGAAGTGGCACAGGAAACGGCCAGTGGACAGTAGGCGCAGCACCTGCTGGCGCAACGCTCACGATCGCTGATCTGCAAGACCCTGTTTCACAGGCAACGGCTTCTGCATCAGGTCAGTACACTGTAACATGGACGCTGACGCAAAATGGGTGCACCGATTCCGATGATGTAGTGCTTACATTTAACGACAACCCTTCTCTGGCAGATTTGGCAAGAGATTGCGACCCTGCCAATGAGAACTACACAGTGACGATCGATATACAGGGCGGTACTCAACCTTATTCTGTAAATGGAACTCAAATCAGCGGCGCCACTTTCGTTTCGGCATTGATTCCAAACGGAGATCCTTACCTGTACACCATTACCGATGCCAACGGCTGTAATATGCCCGATATTTCCGGATCATTCAGTTGCGATTGTGCCACCGATGCCGGAACCATGTCTCTTTCAACTCTTACAGCATGTGAAGACAATACGGTGCAGGCTATTGCCAATGCAGACCAGGCGCTGGATGGAAACGATGTGATTTCCTATGTCTTGCACAATGGTTCGGGCCAGGCACTGGGCGATATTTATGCACAAAACACTACGGGTATTTTTGGATTGCAGCCTGGTATGTCACTTGGCGTTACGTACTACATTTCCCGTGTAGCAGGTAATCCTGGCAGCAATGGATTCCCCAATCCGCAGGATATTTGCTTCTCTGTGGCGCCCGGACAGCCGGTTGTTTTCCTGCAAAACCCGACACCCAATGCAGGTCTGGATGCTGCTGTTTGTGGAAACAGTTTTGATTTACAGGCAGTTGCAAGTGCTTTCGGCGGCGTCTGGACGCAGGTGAGCGGCCCGGGAACTGCTACTTTCTCGGACGGCAATGACCCCAACAGTAATGCAACTGTGGATGTTCTTGGGGTATATGTATTCCAGTGGGAAGAAACCAATTCCATTTGTGTCGCATCCGATCAGGTAGAAATTACGTTCAACGAATTGCCCGTTGTCAATGGGCTGGATGAAACCTGCAATGGTACCAATACACAATACACCGTCACGTTCAGTGTTTCAGGCGGTACTGCTCCTTACACGGCTTCCGGTATCGGCGGCTCGTTTAGCGGCAACAACTTTACTTCAGTATTGCTGCCCAACAACTCGGCTTACTCATTCACTGTAATAGATGCCAATGGCTGTGAAAGCGAGGTAGTGACGGGTATTAAAAACTGCAATTGCCAGACGGACGCCGGTACCATGAATACTGCGCCTGTCGCATTCTGCCAGGATCAACCCGCAACGGCGGTGTGGAACAACGATGCGACCACCGATGCCGACGATATTGTCCAGTTTATTCTACACAACCAATCCGGCTCTACGCTCGGTACGGTATATGCTACTTCCGATGTGCCGACCTTCTCATTCGGACCCGGATTGCAGACAGGTGTTACGTATTATATTTCTGCGATTGCAGGTAACAATGTAAACGGAAATATTGATACCAACGAGCCATGCTTCTCGGTTGCCAATGGTACGCCGGTTCAGTGGCGGCCACTACCGGCAGCCACGCTGGCGGGAGATGCTACTATTTGCGCAGGCAGCAATTCACCCTTGCAATTCAGTGGTACAGGCACTTATCCGCTGACAGTGACGTATTCCGATGGTACTACCAACAACAACACGGTTACCATAAACGGACAACAGGGCACCACGATTCAGGTATCGCCAACAGCCAATACCACTTATACCCTGATCAGCGTTGCCAGTGGAACCAACCCGACCTGTACAACCAACCTCAGCCAGTCTGTAACGGTAAATGTAAACCAGACTTTATCGGCCGGAACGCCTAATGAACCGGTTCGCCTCTGTCAGGGCACTGCATTGCCCATACAGTTGATCAACCTGCTCACTGGCGCAGACCCGGGAGGTACCTGGTCGGAAGTATCGAGTGTTCCATCTCTGGCAGGTGCTTTCAATGCACAAACGGGAACCTTCCTGACGAACGGACAGCCTGCCGGAACGTACAGATTTAAATACACGCGTACAGCGCCTGCGCCTTGCCCATCCGATGAAGCAACTGTAGAAGTGGTGATCGACCCACTTCCTGTTGCCAATGCAGGAGCAGACAAGCAACTCAACTGTCTTGTTTTGTCGGCTACGCTTGGCGGGCCTGGTACCAGTTCGGGAGCAGGTATTGTGTATGAATGGCGCCGTGATACAGGATTGATCGGAAATACCATCAACCTGATTACAGGAGAAGCCGGTGTATATACCCTGCTGGTAACCAACAGCGCAGGTTGTACCGCTTCGGATGCAGCAGTGGTGACGGTGGATGATGAATTGCCTTTTGTCAGTGCAATTTCAGTAAAAGATGTCCGCTGCTGGGGCGATAAAAACGGCAGTATTACTGTAGATTCCATCATTAGCACGCATCCGCCTGTATTGATTTCGCTGAATGGCGGGCCATTTACAAGTCAACGCATATATTCAGCCTTGTTGCCTGGCGACTATACCATCACCCTGCAGGATGCCAATGGTTGCGAATGGACTTCCGATAATCTTCAGGTTGTTGAACCACCTCAATTGGTCGTCAATCTGGGGGCGGATATTAACGTGGCACTCGGCGACTCGGTACACCTGGAGGCCTTGATCAATGTTCCGTTCTCATCTCTGGATACCTTGTACTGGAATCCGGTGTACGATACACTCAAAGCCGGCACGCTGGAACAGGATTTCCTGCCCTTGTCTTCGCATTTTATCGATTTGAGGATCGTCGATACGAATGGATGTGCTACCAGTGATCGCACTTTCCTGGTAGTCGATCAGGAACGGCACGTCTACATTCCGAATATCATCAAGATCGGCAGTGCGGAGAATGACGTGGTTACAGTATTTGGCGGCCGGGATGTTGCAGAGGTTGAACTCTTCAAAGTATTCGACCGTTGGGGCGACCAGATGTTCGAAGCGGGACCATTTATGCCAAATGACCTTACCAAAGGCTGGAAAGGTAATTTTAATGGAAAAGAAGTGAACCCTGGTGTTTATATTTTCACTGCTGTGGTCAGGTTTATTGACGGTGAACGCGTTTTGTACAAAGGTGATGTCACGGTCTTTAAATAGAATAATCGGAACGTTGAGATTGTTTCATAAGTATCGGTTTGGAAGAAAGTAGGATGTTTTACTTGATTGAGATGCCAGACCTTCCAGGTTTTTAAAACCTGGAAGGTCTAAAAGCATCGAAAATAAAATAAAATTTTTCACTCTTCCTCGAGCCTATACATTTGATTCAGTCTTGACAGATTGCATAAAATCTCATTTTGCCACGAATAAACAATTCGCATCATACGAGATGCGGTAAAAAATTCCGTTTTTTGCCGTGCCCCAATTGATTCTGCTTCCCTCCAATGAACCGCCTCATCCGAGCGTGAAGGCATCTCCACCCAATTACATCTAATCAATTTGTTTTACACGTATATATCCGACTGTATGCCCTGCATTCCAGTCGTATATTTCTTTTGTCCTGTTTAAACGGTTATCCAAACTGCGGTTCTCATGCACAAAAAATTACTCCTTACTCTCACTGCTTGTTTGTTTTTTTGGCTAGAAGTTAAATCTCAAATCTCCAATCCATGTCCTAATCCTCCTCCTCAGGGGGCCAGTGCCTGCAATCAAACCTGTGTATACTGCGACTTCGACGGATATATGGGAACCAGCGGTGGCACGCCATCAACGGGCAATCTCATATGTGGTCAGATTGTCGTACACAACGACCAGTGGCTTGGGTTCGTTGCTACGTCCAATAGTATGGAAATTGTAGCGACTGCTACCAGTTGTCAAATGGGAGAAGGTATTCAAATTGCCTTTTTTGATGCCTGCAATGCCCCGGACGCTGTTGCCTGTAATCCAGGTATCGTTAATGGAGAAGGCATTCCACTTACCTTGTCTTATGATCAGTTTGTACCAGGACAAACATACTATCTGATGATTGACGGTTCGTTCGGCGACGTATGTGATTTTGATATAGATATTACTCAAGGTTCTGTAACCCCCCCTGCTCCCGGTGTGCCTGAACAACCGGAAGGCCCCACACACCTGTGCCCGGGCGCTACGGGCATATACACCATTCCACCTGTTGACAATGCTTCATGGTACCGCTGGACCGGCCCTCCAGGATCGCATATCAATGGCTCAGCCGGCAATTCGGCTACCATTGCTGCGCCAGGTGGTACTACTGTTACCATTACTTTTGGGAATACACCGGTGAACGGAACCGTTTGTGTGGCCGCCGGCAACCCGTGTTATGCGCCCAATCAGGCTTGTTTGCCTGTACAGTTGACCTTGTTGCCTGCTACGGTAAAACCACCGCTGACCCTGTGTTACGAAGACCGCGTATTTACCAACCCGGAGGCGCCGTTTACCACGACAACACTTCCGGTTGGTCAAACAACGCTTACTGCACATTATACATCTTACCTGAATTGTGATAGTACGGTCAGACAGGTCATAACCGTATTACCCCAAAACTTCAAGAACCTGGGCACCAAGTATATATGTCAGGGCTCGTGTTATGTGTTGAATGGAACCAGTTATTGCAATCCGGGCCCGCAGCAGCAACAACTGATCTACAATAATACCTGTGATACTATCCTCACTTTTACGGTGGTAATTGTTCCCGCAGTTGCCAATATACCGGCAGTACCGCAGATCAATTGTACCAATCCAAGCCTTACCTTGAACAGTACGGGGTCGACAGCCGTAGTGACATCCAACTACAGGTGGACAGATGCTGCATGGACGGTGATTGGAACCGGCGCCAATCAAAACATCGTGGGGCCGGGTACTTACAACCTCATTATTTCCAATACCGTTTCGGGTACTACATGTAGAGATACCGCTACGGTAAATGTTACCTCCACGGCTGCATTCCCGGGCGCTACTGCCAGTGGGGGCACTGTTACCTGCGCAGCGCCCAATGTGACGCTACAATCCAGTTCGCCCACATCTGGTGTCAATTATCAGTGGGCGGGGCCGGGAATCAACGCTTCCAACCAGTTTTTACAAAACCCGACAGTAAGTGCAAGTGGAACTTATACCGTTTCCATTACCAATCCGGCAAATGGCTGTACATCTATTGCCAATACCACTGTAGTTCCAAATAACACTTTGCCTACTGCTACGGCGGTCGGCGGCACGATCACGTGTACACAACCCTCGGTTATCCTTGATGGCGGTTCCAATGCAATGCCGGCCAATTATTCCTGGAGCGGGCCAGGTATCAATGCCGGTAACCAGCAACAGGAAAATCCGACGGTGAGCGCGCCCGGATCCTATATCGTCACTGTAATCAATCCCGCCAACGGATGTTCACAAACGGCGACCACCACCGTAAATCAGAACAATGCACCTCCTGTTGCCAATGCCGGCGCTGACCAGACGATCAACTGTCAGCAGTCCAGCGTCGTCTTAAGTGGGTCTGCCAGCGGAGCCGGTACTTTCCAGTACACCTGGACAGGTCCTGGAATTACCGGGGCCAATCAAAACCAGCAATCTCCAAGTGTAACAACCGGAGGAACCTATATTCTAAATGTGTTGAATACCGGAAACGGATGCTCCGACACGGATACGGTACAGGTAGCGCAGTTAACCACTCCACCAACCGCCAGTGCCGGTGCCGACTCCATTTTGAATTGTAGTATATTGATGACCACATTGAATGGTTCGGGTTCATCCCAGGGCGCCAACTTTACCGCCATATGGTCGGGGCCAGGTATTAATGCTTCCAATCAAAACTTATACACGCCACAAGTAAGCCTTCCAGGTACATATACTATTACTGTTACGAATACAGTAAGTACCTGTACGGCCACGGATGTAGTGGTGGTGACTCAAAATATTACTCCGCCGACGGTAAATGCAGGTAATGACCAGATTCTAACGTGCTCTTCTACCAACGGCGCTACTTTGAACGGGAGTGGCGGCCCTGCAGGGGTAACGTTCCTGTGGACGGGTCCGGATATCAATGCGGGTAATAATTCTATTCCAAATCCGAATGTCGAAATTCCTGGTACGTACACGTTGCAGGTGATGAATCCTGTCAACCATTGTACCGCAACCGACCAGGTAGTTATCTCTCAGGATGCCAATGCGCCTGTGGCAGCGGCAGGCGCGGATCAATCCCTGAGTTGTACTGTGACAACAGTAACGCTGGGTGGCGCTACTACCAGTTCCGGCGCAGGTATCACTGTTTTGTGGACTGGCCCGGGCATCACGGCTGCCAATCAAAACCAGCCGATGCCAACGGTTTCTTCCGGGGGCACTTATATTCTGACAGTCAACAATGCGAACAATGGATGCTCTACCAGCGATACCACGCTTATCACAGACCTGGTGGCTTACCCAACCGCTCAGGCAGGTAATGACAGCACCCTGAATTGTACGGTATTAAGTGTTACATTGAACGGTAGCAACTCGTCGCAAGGCGCCGGATTCAGTGCAGCCTGGATCGGACCCGGTATCAATGCCGGAAACCAGTCCTCCTACACTCCGCAAGTGAACGTTCCCGGTTTGTACACCCTGACAATTACCAATACAAATAACAATTGTACGGCTACCGACAATGTTACCATTTCACAGGATATTGCCAATCCTACTGTGAATGCAGGTTTGGACTCCCTGCTATCCTGTACCACTCCAAACGGTATTTCCCTGAATGGAAGTGGCAGCCCGGTTTCCATTACATTCCATTGGACTGGCCCGGGTATCAATGCTTCCAATGAAACTTTGCCTAATCCGACCATTGTCGACCCGGGTACCTACACCCTTGTTGTGACCAACACGGTCAACCATTGTTCTGCTTCCGATCAGGTAGTGATTACGGAAGATTCCAGTGTGCCCATGGCGAATGCCGGGACAGACCTTGTACTGAACTGTACGGCAACCAGCGTAAATATTGACGCTTCCAATTCATCTACCGGCGCCAATATTCAATATCTCTGGTCGGGCCCGGGTATCTCGGGGGCAAACAGCACGGTTTTAAATCCGCAGAATATCAATTTGCCGGGTACCTATAACCTGACTGTTACCAATGTGGCAAATAGTTGTACCAATACGGATGAAGTTATTATTACCATCGACACCTTGGGGCCCATTTCTGTGGCAGGCGCCGATCTGACTTTGAACTGTTATAACAACCATATAGATACACTGGATGCAAACGGTTCTTCAACAGGAGCAGGATTTACCCTGTTGTGGAGCGGCCCGGGCATTACAGCAGCCACCCAGAACCTGCCGCGCCCGGTGGTGAACCAACCTGGTACCTATGTGCTGCTGATTACCAATACCGTTAACACCTGTACCGCAACAGCCGAAGCGCTCGTTGTGTCAGATACGATTGCACCGGTAGCAGATGCAGGCGTCAATCAGATCATCGATTGCGCGAACAGTTCGGTTCCGATCGGCGGTAATTCTTCTTCAGGCGCGAATATTAATTACCATTGGACCGGCCCGGATATCAATACCGGCAACGAGGCATTGGCCACCCTCAATGTGGCCATTTCCGGTAACTATCAACTGCAAGTGACCAATCAGACGAATGGATGCTCCACGCTCAATGATGTAGACGTATCGGAAGACCTTAACTACCCGGTGGCAGATGCAGGCGTCGATACGGTGATAACCTGTCAGAATCCGTTGATTATCCTGGACGCAAGCGCGTCAAGCAGTGGCAATGGCGTTCAGATACAATGGACCGGACAAAGCATTACACCTGTTAATGAAGCCTCGCTTACGCCCGACGTATCGTTGGCCGATGCCTATATTTTGACCGTAACGAATACTGTAAACAGTTGTGTTTCAAAAGATACGGTAATTGTACTGGAAGACAAGGTAGCGCCCATAGCCGCAGCCGGTACCGATGATCGACTGGATTGCCAGAAAACCAGCATTACCCTGGATGGAAATGGTTCAACTGCTGGCCTGGATTATTTCTGGACGGGTCAGGGCATTACTCCAAACACTGAAACACAGCAGAATCCCGTTGTTTCGCTGCCCGATACATACACCCTGCTGGTTACCAATCCGGTCAATGGTTGTACCGCTACCGACGCAGTAGTGATCGATCAGAGTATTACTCCGCCGGTAGCAGATGCCGGTGCAGATCTTGTGCTTGATTGCCTTAATCCTACGCAAGCCATAGATGGCTCAAATTCAAGTACCGGAACCGGTATTGAATACCTGTGGCAGGGCAATGGTATCAACTCCAGTAATTTCAATGTTATCAGTCCGATGGTATCCGACTCTGGTACCTATATCGTGACGGTTACCAATATCGATAACCATTGTACGGCAACAGATTTGGTGTATGTAGGCCGCGACGCTGTTCTGCCAATCACTTCTGCAGGTGCGGATCAAACGCTGACCTGTGCGATCGATACCATTCAACTGGATGGCGCATTATCGCAGAGCGGTGCTGAATTTACCTATCAGTGGTCTGGCCCCGGTATTGTCGCGGGAGAAGAAACACTGAACTCACCCAATGTGCATCTTATTGGTAATTATATCCTTACAATCACCAATACACAAAACGGCTGTACCAATACAGACCAGGTAACAGTACTGGAAGATGTAAACCCGCCATTTGTTTTTGCAGGGCCTGACCAGACGCTTACTTGCGCCAACAGTAGTACAGGTGTAACCTTGCTTTCGACAGGATCGAGCAGTGGGCCGGATTATACGATCACATGGAGCGGCTCGGGAATCAATGCAGGCAATGAATCTGCAGCCAACCCGGTTGTTACCGGCGTCGGCCCGTACACCCTCACCATCGTCAATAACCTGAATGGATGTAGCGATACCGATGATGTGGAAGTGCTGCAGGATCAAAACCTGCCGGTATCTTCCGCAGGGGCAGACCAGACCATTACTTGCGTCATAACACAGGTAACACTCGATGGAAGTGCTTCCACTTCGCCAAGCGGACAACTGGAATACACGTGGTCGGGTACGGGCGTACCTACTGGCAGCGAACACAACGCATCGATTTCCGTCACTGTTTCCGGTAATTATATGCTTACGGTTGTCAACCCGGTTTCGGGTTGTCAGTCTACGGATAATGTACTGGTTGAATTGAATACGACGCCGCCGGTAGTAAGTGCTCAAGGCGATACCATTACCTGCCAAAGCCCCACGGGAACCCTTGCTGCTACCAGTTCGGATCCCGGTTCTCTGTACGAATGGGAAGGCCAGGGCATCAATGCAGGCAATGCAAACCTGCAAACACTCGATGTCAACCTGCCAGGAGCATACAGCGTGACAGTGACAGCCACAAACGGTTGTACGACGGTTGCCTCTACACAAATGAATGTAGATGCCAATTTCCCGCTGGGCACTGCCGAAGGCGACGAGTTGAATTGTACCAACGATGGCGTGGGTAGCATCACCGGTAATGTTATTACCCAGGGGGCAACCTTCTTCTGGTCGGGCCCGAATGGCTTTAATGCCACGACCCCAACGGTGACTATTTCTACTGCCGGTACCTACACCTTTAACGTGGTAGCCAGCAATGGATGTGTTAATCCGATTCCTGTCAATGTATCTGCCAATTTCACCGAACCAACGGTTGTAGCCACTGTACCCGGCACGCTGAATTGCAGCACCACGTCATTGTCTATCAATGGAAATGGCACCTCCACCGGAGGTTCATTCTCCTATGACTGGACGACCGCTGGTGGCAACATCGTATCCGGCGCCAACACCCTTTCGCCAGTGGTCGATGCTGCGGGTACATATACCCTCCTCGTAACCAATCTGTTGAATGGTTGCACCAGCACCGAATCGGTACAGGTTGCCATTGATCCGAACGTACCTACCTCGCTCGATCTCACGGTGCGCGATATCAAATGTTTTGGCGACGAAAACGGCGTCATTGCTGTTACCGGCGTTTCTGGCGGTGTGGAACCATTTATGTACAGCCTCAATGGCGCTACGGCCAGCAGCATCGATCAGTTCAATAACCTGAGCGCAGGCGAATACACCATTTCACTGGAAGATGCCAACGGCTGTATTCTCGATACACTGGTCAACATCGTTGAACCCGGCGAATTGTTTGTAGAACTCGGCCCGGACATGTTCGTTCACCTCGGCGACAGCGTAACGGTTCAGGCCACCATTACCAATGAAACGCCTCTGTTAAACGTGAAATGGAACCAGTCGCCCAACCGCGACTCGGCCGAATGCTGCACCTTCGCTTACCTGCCTTTGCAGTCGAACCGGCATATCGTGACGGTTCAGGATGTGAATGGATGCGTAGCCACTGATGCACTCAATATCACCGTCAGAAAAGACCGCCAGGTGTTCATCCCGAATATTTTCAACATGAACAGCGACGACCCACTCCAGTCTGTGTTGATGATTCAGGGTGGAAAGGATGTGGTTAAGATCCACAAATGGCTGATTTTCGACCGTTGGGGTGATGCAGTGTTCGAAGTGCAGAACTTCCTGCCCAACGACCTGACCAAAGCCTGGAATGGTACCATCCGCGGCGAAAAAGGCCAGCCGGGTGTGTACGTTTGGGCAGCGGAAATCGAGTTTCTGGATGGACAGGTAGAAACGTTCAAAGGCGATGTGACCATCGTACGATGAAGTCGATATGAGTAAAACACGATCCCGAATTTTGGTTAAGGCCAGGATTCGGGATTGTGTTTTTTGGTGGTAATATCGCGTAGAGTATTTTCCCTTAGAGTAGTTTCCCGCAGATGGCGCAGATTTACCCGCAGATTTCCGCAGATCGTAGAGTGTAAAACGTAGAGTACACATTGTTAACGCTTTGAAGAAATTGGTGTACTCTATGATCTGCGTAAATCTGCGTGTATTCTGCGCAAATCTGCGGGAAACTATTCTACAGGAAACTATTCTACAGGAAATTGCGCTCCAGGAAATGCGACCACTAAAACAACAACGGCGCATTCCCCAACACGACCTGCCAAACAAGCGCCACTACACCCAAAGCAGGATAAAGCAAACGCCGAACCACCCATTTCACCTTTGATCGATCGAGGTGAATATTCATTTTTTCCAGTAAATCCGTGTAAAATATTCGGTCGCCCTCTTCGGCCAGCCCATGGTGTTCGTTCATGAGGCATTTTCCGAAAATGGTAAATTGCAACATGACGGTCGTGTAAGCAGCGATACACCATTGCCAGGAAAAAAGAAAAGGTGCTACCCAGGCCAGGATGGTTACGAACAGGTGGAGCGCGAAAACAAACGTGGATTTTAGTTGTACCGACATTTTGATTGGATAAACTGTGAAACCACAAAAATCCATATAATCCGCACAATCCGCACCATCCGCGTTGCTTTTACAATGAGTGAGGCGAAGCCGAACTTCATTGCCCGAAAAAATCCGAATGCTAAAACTCCACTTCCATATCCTTGATCACCCGCCCGTCTTTGGTTTGCATCCGAACAGTGTATTTGCCGGGCTGAAGATTCCATACCTGAAGTTGAAGCCCGCTGCGATGTTCTCCTGCCACCATTTTTTCATCTTTGGAAATGTTTTTCACCAGCGCGCCCGACCCATCGAGCAGTACCATGCGTACCATTTCATCCTTTTCAAGAAAATACTGAAAATTACCTTCCACTACCAGGGCTTTACCCAGATCGGCTGTTCTTCCGGGCACTGATTCCACTTTTTCATGCCTGATGCGATAGTTGGGCGTTTTTTTCCCTAATTGCAAGGCTACAAACTGGGTAAGTTGCGGATCACCGATACTGCCCAGACCCGAACCACTGGTGACAGCCCAAACGGCTGCCTGCGCTGCCACATCTTCTGTTTTCCCGTGTTCAGAAATGTATTGCAGCACTTTGCAGAGGGATTCAGGCGCCAATGCGGCTACTGAAAATGCCGACCCGCGGGTAGGAGAGAGGTCGCCGGCTTGGGTACAGAATGTTCGCAACAACACCTCAGCCGGCTTTTTGGCCGACACGGCCAGCCATTTTTCTTCCGCCACCACCAGCGTTTGCTGACTGGAGTCGGCAGGCTCCATTAATTGTCCTTGCGGGAAATGCACACGTATTTGCTGCGTTCCCAGGTTATTGCAGGTAATTTTCAGGCATTCGCCATGATGCCCACCCAGGCCGCTTATTTCCACTCGTATCAACTTTCTTTCCAGGGCGTCTCGCAAATCTACATTTCGGGAAGAAGGCGGAGTGGCCTTTTGAGCAACAGCAGGTAGTACGCCTGACAGCAAAAAGTACAGAAGAAGTGATTTTCTCATGCAAAACAGTTTTCTGAAAAAACGAAAACTGCCCGGATTTCATATTTGAATGTGTTTAAAATGCTTCTCCAAAAGTCAGATAAAACCCGGAATTGCCCGGAAACTCCCCCCAGCCGTAGTCGAGCCGCAAGTGTTGCTCTTGTTCCCTGTCAAATTCTACCCGCAATCCGATCCCGCCGTTCGGCCGCCAACGGATGCGTTCGTGTGGCGTACCGAATATGGCGCCTGCCGCTGCAAACGCCACGCCCTTGAAACGCCAGACAAGTGGAAAGCGCAATTCATGTTGCATCAACACAATATGACGATCGCGGTATTTAAAATCGGGATATCCTCGCAACCTTCGGTTGCCTCCAAGTGAAGGCAATTGAAAAAACGGTGCATGCGGTGTGGTAAACTGCGTGTACACCTGCGTGGCAAGCACCCAGTTGCCTCCCAGCGACTGATAATGCGACGCATCGACCAAAAAACGCAGGTATCGGAATGTACTCAGCGTGAGCGGATGCTCGCCCGAGAGTGTCGCCTCCACATACCATCCATTGCGCGGGAAAAACTGATTTCTCCTTGTGTCCAGTAATGCTACAACGCCGAGCCCAGATGAAAAACCGCCCTCGGCTCCGATCACTTTGTGCTGATCCAGTTCCTTGCCGGCTTCTTTTTCGATGATGCGATATCCTTCTACATATGAACGAATGCCTGCCGAAAACCGGCGGTTGATGCTGCGTGTAGCCGTGATCCGCAACCTCGGATATTCTGCCTTGTAATACTCCACATAATCGTTGGAGTAATTGTTTCCCAGGCCAAAATAACGATAGGTGTAATGAACCCAGCCGGCCTCGCCATACACACGCCAGTTGCCATGTCGGCCATACCAGGCAAAAGGAAAGACTGCCAGCCATTGTTTGCGTTGAGTATAGGTGAGACTGAACGTCACACTCGAACGAAGCCGGTATCCAGGGAAAGTAAGCACCCCGCCTGCCCCTCCGCCCCATTTGGTATCCGAACTAAAAAAAACGAGCGGGACGCCAAAAAAACGCACCGAGGAATCCTGTGTGATTTCCTGCGCTTGCGCACGGGCACCAAGCCATAGCAAGAGGTTGCAACAAAACAGCAATCGAAGAAAGTGCATGCCGAAACATACGAAACAAGCGGGTATTTGGAAATGTTGCCGGCAAAAAGAACACGCAAAGAATGATATATTATTTTTTCGTGATGCAATACTTTTGACTCCACTCCCGCCGTTCAATAACTCTTCCCCCAAAGCCAGTATGTTTCAGGCGCGAAACTTCTGATTTTGAAATAAATAATTACAAAACCCTGATTACCCGGTATTTTATTTATTTTCTAATCACCCTCTTTTTAATATGACTTACACCACCTCCCTTTCGGAAACCCTTCAAAACCTTGCCGGAAATGGCTACCGCATCACAGACCTCGATCAACTCAACCTCCCGGAAGACGCTATCCAGTCGCACGACTGGCGGCTCGACGCCCTCCACCACGTCAGAAATGGCAACCACCAGTCGCCGCATACACTGGTAATTGCGGTATCCAGTGCGCACAAACACCTCAAACTGGCCTTTGTGCGTGAAATGCTTTCCAGACAGGATTTTTCGCCACTTACCTTGTTGAAACGACTCTTCCCGTCGCAGAAGAGGGGGTAGGGGTGTGTTTTGGTGTTTTTGTGTTTTGGTGTTTTTGTGTTTTTGTGTTTTTGTGGGCTTCGCTCTTAGTATCTGAATTAGGGAAGCCCTTATTTTCAAATACCAAGAGCGAAGCCCACCAAAACACAAAAACACAAAAACACCAAAACACCAAAACACCAAAACACCAAAACACACTAAAAAACACTCAACTCCAGTGGAAAAGTGCAATTGCAAATCCACAAGCCCGTCGTACCTTGGCGCCTTCATTTTTATATAAGTAGCCATGGCAATTCAGCATAAACATCCCTCGAAGGCATACAGTATTTTTTACCTGAAATGCCCGCGCTGTCACGAGGGAGAAACCTTTTCTACCGGGAGTTGGTCGTTCGTAAAGCCTTTCGACATGATGGAGCGTTGCCCGAAATGCGATCTGAACTATTTCCCTGAGCCAGGTTATTACTATGGGGCCATGTTTATTTCCTACATCTGGACGGGCTGGTTTTCGCTGTTATTCGTAGGCATTTTTACCTGGGGAATGGGCTGGAGTATCAACAGCGCATTTGGAATGTTGGTGTTGTTTATGGCCGTCAACTTCGTGTATATCTTCCGTATTTCAAGACTGATGTGGCTCAATATCAATGTGAAATACGACCCGCAGGCCATTGAGAAATTCGGCAAAACCGATGCGGCTGCCGGCCATCAGCATTGAACTGCTTCTCGTTCCAGATTTTTCCTGGCCAGTGCTTCCAGCCGTTCAAAAAAATAATCGGTTTTATAAATCCGCGCCATGTCCAGAAAATGACGCACCACTTTCTTGCGTCCGGGCCGATACAGTAAATCGGGATAGATCGCGTATTCTTTACGAACCGCTTTGCAATATGCTTCGTAAACCGATTCTTCCTGGCCCAGGATGGACAAGTCGGCATCCGTAAACAAGTTCGTATCCGGATCACTGCTCCATGTATGCCCCTTGGTGGCGAGAATATGCGCAGCACAGCGATCTATGCGCGCTGCAGGAAAACCGAGGGCCGACAGACACGCACGTGCCCTTTGAGCACTTTTTTCCTCGTTGTCGTGCTGTGTGACCTGATATACCAGATCGTGGTAAAAAAGTGCAAAACAGACTGCATCTTCGTCTTCCAGCCGTTCCCTTACAGGCAGTAACTGCGCATACAAGTGTTCCAAATGCCCGATGTTGTGGTAAAAACGTTTTTTACCGGCATATGCCTGCTCGATTTCATTCCAGAGCGTTTCAATCAGGACAGCATCCTCCGAGTATTTTTGAGCAAGTGACAGGAACAGTGCACGCATGAACTATTGGTTTCCGTGTTTTTCCGGATTCAGGCAAAGTTATCATGTAACGTACCTGATTTACAACTTGAAATGCAAGCCCAGCGAAAGCAGCGAATCATCCTGCCGGAAATTGGAATCCGAGAGATTGAGGCTTTTCATCAGTTGTAATTGCAACTTGATTTTTTCAAGCCCGCCGCGCAGTGTCAGCGCCGGTTCGATCAGAAAACCCGAACGGTGGTCTTGCAGGTATTTCACCTGATCTTCATTGTCAAATATCAGGCTGCCATCGATATTGGAATAATGCAGGCTCAGCAGTCGTGCCGATCCGGAAACAGAAAAATACTTTGTATGAAAAGTCAGTCCCGGCTGTAAGCCCCAGCGTGCGAGGCCGGCAGATATTTTTCCCGTAGTCGAAGGGTTAGCCGATACAGTACCTGGAAAATGGTTTTCCATATGGCCGATGCCTCCGAGGGCATACACATCGAATAGCAGGCTTTCATTCAGGTTGTTGTAATAGCCGATTCCTGCTTCCAGCATTTTTCCGGAGCCGCCGTTTCCATTGTCTTCATTTTGAGGAAAAACATACCCACCATTTAATTGAACGGCTAGTTGCCCGGACACCCCAACTGCACCCTGCAATTCCAACTGGTTGCCGTTGCCCGCAATGTTGATGCGCGTTTCGCCTTTTGCTCCAATGGCAGGTACATTTTGCGTATTGGGAATGTAGTATTGCGGGCTGCACGCGCTGAACGCCAAAATAGAAAGTGCGAAAAGAACTGTAATCTGGATGTTTTTCATAGGAGTGGTAGTTTAATTGGTTAGGAAAGACACAGTATTCATAAAAAAAGTATACCCGAATTTGTATTCAATAAAATTTCATGTGTTTGCAGGGAATAGTCAATTCCACCCAGCCTGACAAGGCCTGCACCTTTGTGCTGTAAATTTTCTGACACATGAAAAACACACCATTTCCATTCGTTTTGCTTGCATCTTTTTGCATCGTATCGGCCTCCGTATCGGCACAAAAAAATACCTTGAGTTTCACCCCCTTGCCTCTTACCGGAAAACTGGGGCTTCAATACGAGCGGAAAATATCGCCCTGGCAGACCCTGAGCTTGGAATGGCAGCACTGGGAGAGCAGCAAACGCAACAACAGTGGCTTCGCTTTTTTCGGATTTATTACGTCTTCCTCTAATGTGACCACTATTTCCGGCAACAGGCTGCACCTGACAGGGCGATTATATGCAAAAAAAGGAGCAAAGGGCTGGTTTGCAGAGGGCGGGCTGTACACCGGAAAATTCGATGTGGTAAAGAAAGAATCTTCCAGTTCCTGGAGCGTCTGGGGATTTCTGGCAGGTGATTTCTTTGGCAGCGAATCGCATAAAGTTACGCGTTTCGACAACGTGAAATCGCACGGGTTCAAACTTGGCGGCGGATACCGCTGGCAGAAAAAATCATTTCTGATCGATTACTCCGCAGGATTTGAACTGAGCGACACCCGCGCCGATGTAGAAAAAATAGCACCGCGATTGCGTACCGGCGCACCATACGCCCGCATACAAATGGGATTTCAATTTTAACCCCTGCTGGCTCGTATTTCTTCCTTACTTTGCGCACTTTCTCGTCTCAACGGAAAAAGCGCCATGAACAGCAGGTTTCGCATCCTCTTTTGTCTTTTCCTGTCAGCCCTTGCAAGCCGGGTCGCATACGCGCAATGCGACCCGGTTTTCAAGCACCCGCTGAGCCAACGCCCTGCCAACTACGAGATACATGCCTCTCTCGACGATGCGACGCACTCGCTGGATGCCACACAGACGATTCGTTTTGTCAACACCTCGCCGGTACCTGTGGGCGAATTGCGGATGTACCTGTATCTCAATGCGTTCAAAAATACCAATTCCTCTTTTCTGAAAGGCGCGACGAAAATTTTTGGGCAGTCGTACCTGAACCGGCCTGCCGACGAATGGGGCTGGATCGACGTGCGCACCATTCGCCGGGAAGGCGGCGCCGATCTGACAAAAAATATGAAGTTCATTTGTCCGGATGACTGGAACCCGGACGATCAGTCGGTGCTTCAAATTCCGTTGGATCGCCCCATCCTGCCGGGAGAAACGGCCGTTTTTCAACTCGACTGGCGGGCCAAAATGCCCAAAACCATTTCCCGGGCAGGGCATAGCAAGGATTTTTACATGTTCTGCCACTGGTTTCCGCAATTGGGCGTATTCGAACAAAACAGGGCAGGGGAGTGGGGCTGGAATTGCCATCAGTTTTTTAGAACCACCGAGTTTTACGCCGATTTTGGTGTGTATGATGTGCACATCACGCTCGACCCCAAATTTGTAATGGGCGCTTCCGGTTGTCTGGTTTCCGAAAAAAACAACGACAACGGCACGATCACCCGACATTATCATGCAGAAGATGTGATTGATTTCGCCTGGTCGGTTTATCCTCGTTTTCAGGTATGGGAGGATCGCTGGAAAACAGTACAGATACGCCTGCTGGTGCCTCCCGAACACAGGGCTCTGGCGCCGAGGTACCTGCATGCGCTCAAGTACGCCCTTTCTTACCTGGAAGAACACGTGGGCAAGTACCCGTACCCTGGCATTACCGTTGTGGATCCACCTTTTCACGGGTTGCATTCGGGCCTGATGGAATACCCCACGCTGATAACGGTCGGCACGTTTTACGGCATGCCTCGCTCGCTTCGTATGACAGAGTCGCTGGTCGTACACGAGTTTGTGCATCAATACTTTATGGGCATGGTGGCTTCCAATGAAAAGGAAGAAGCCTGGCTCGATGAGGGTTTTGTGACCTATTTTGAAGACCGGATCATCGACGCCGCATTCGGGCAAAAATCTTCGCTGGTGGATGTATTCGGGTATAGTTTCGACAACCGCGAATTGACCAGACTCGAATATACCACGATGGCCAACCCGCGTGAAGGCGCTCCGGATCGCCCGGGCTGGTTTTTCTCTGAATCCAATTTCAAGGCATTGATTTACAGCAAGCCGGCTACTACGCTGCGCACCTTGCAGGAACTCGTCGGTGAAGCAGAAATGGATCGTATCATTAAGGCTTATTTCGAGCAATGGAAATTCCGGCATCCGCGTGGTACCGATTTTATGGCTACCCTGAAATCGCAACTCCTGGCTCGTCAGGACGCTGCGCGTGCGATGCAATTGTACCACTTGGTAGAAACCGGCATTTTTCAGGCAGTCGTGCTGGATTATGCCGTGACCCATATTTCCAACGATGAACTGCCTGCGCCCCAAGGAATTTATGGAAAAACAGAAAGTGTTTTTGAATACCAGGATGGCAGCGGGCAGCGTACGCTGTTGTCGAAGGTGGAACTACAACGCAAGGGCGACTGGGTTTTTCCGGTAGAAGTGCTGATTACATTTGAAGACGGAAGCACCAAACTGATGCATTGGTCGGGAGAAGAAGGCTCGCATACTTTTGAATTTATGGGAAGTCATAAAATCGTTTCGGCACAAATCGATCCCGGTTTGAAAATAGGCCTGGATGTCGACCTCAACAACAACAGTATGACCTTGCAGCCTGCCGCTTCGCCCGGCTGGAAATATGCTGCCAAGGCCGTTTTCTGGGTGCAAAACCTGATGCAATCCTCCAGTTTTTTCCTATAAACAGTAAAAAAATCGCATGATACGCGTTCTTTCCCGGGCTTTCACAACAGGCATGCAGCAATGGCGAATCGCCTTGATCGTATATGTCATTCAGTTGTGCCTGGCTTTACCGATTGGTATGGAGGTACGCAACGTCCTGGTGGCATCGATTGGTAATTCGCTGGAATTCAACAAGTTACTAGGCCATTATGACCACACGGTATTCAGCGATTTCCTGAAAGTGCATGGCGCTTCCATCACGCCGCTCATTGGTCAGTTGCGCTGGCTGTTTCTGGTGTGGGTATTGTTTTCTGTTTTTACAGATGCCGGTTTGCTGAATGGCGTCACTACATCGGGCCCTATCAGAGGCCGGGTGTTTTGGGAAGGAGGAGCCTGTTATTTTTTTCCGTTTTTGAAAATAGGGCTGATTTTACTGGTGCTTTGGCTCGTCTGGACGGTTGTGATTTTTCTTCCGGTGGTATTGCTGGTTCTGCCTGCCCTCGAAAATTCTGTCACGGAAATTGGTCCTGTTTGGACTTTTCTTGGACTACTCGGATTGTATGTGGCAGGACTACTTTTTATTCAGGTATGGTCGGTGGTGAGCCGCCTGCAACACATTCGTACCAGTGCATCCGTACGCCTCAGCCTTCAAACAGGGCTGCGTATACTGAACCGCCACAAGGGGAAACTGATGCTGTTTATGCTTGCTTTTTTTGCAGTGCAGGTGCTTCTTTTTGCCATTTACTGGTGGCTGGAGTCGCACAGTGGAATGATAACTCCCATACTGATTGTCATCTTTTTCGCGATACAGCAAGCCTTCGCATTTTTCAGGATTCAACTACGTCAAATGGCGTATGCAGGCATTGCCTTGATGACAGAATAAGGGCGTTACAACTTCTTTCTGTTTAAGGACCTTTTATTACGCAAATAGGCATGTCGCCATTTGAGCGGCGAAATGCCAAATTCCTTTTTAAAAACCCTGGCAAAATAAGCCGGGTCGCCAAAGCCTGTTTTAAAGGCAACGTGCGTAATGCTCAGTTGTGGATTTTGAAGCAGTTGTTTCGCCCTGTTCAGGCGCAACAAACGAATGAGTCTAACCGCCGAAATACCGGCTACTGCTTCCATTTTACGATACAGTTGTGATGTGCTCATGTGGATGGCCTTGCAGAGTTTTTCCACATTGAAGTCCATATCATCCAGATGGGCTTCCACCACTGAACACACATCCTGCATAAAAGTGTTTTCTCTCGTTTTCATCGGAAGTCGAAAGTGGAGGGTGACTTTCAACGTCGCGTGTCTGATCAAACAACAGAGAAAATAAATCGGTTTCCGTCTGTTTTTCCTTACAATAATACGAAAAAAACTTTTCAAATACAACATAAAAAAAGCAGAAGCCATGTTACTGACTTCTGCTGATAAAAGTAGGGGGATTCCTGTCAAAAGTGCAAAATGACCGTACGGATTATAATTCGGCCATTGCTTTTTCTGCGCGTTTATACGACTCTTTTTCTTTCCATTTTTTCCACTCGGGCCCGGCAATTTTGTTCATCCCTTTGTCTACCACGAAATGTCGGGCAATGTTGAACAAGCCACGTGTCATGATAAACGGATTGTCAATCGATCGCTGGCTCAACGAAAAACCGGCATCCACATATACGATGTAGTGCCACCAGAGCGCTGGAATAAAGAGCGTTTCTCCATGGGTCAGCACGGTTTCATAACCGATGGCGCGATCCAGTGCCGGGTATTTTTCATAATCCGGCTCGAGCGGATTGACCGGGCTTTGCACCGTAAACGGATGTTGGTACAACAATCGGCCTTGTTCGGGGCTGAACAAAACGATGTGTTTGCGGGTCAGGAAATGCGTGTGAAATACATGCGAACAATCGATGTCGTAGTGCATGCCCGTAACCGAACCAGCGCCGCCGTAAAACATAAACGGATAATTGTCGGCCCAGCCATCACAAATGGTCGGAAACGCTACATCGTTGGTCAGCCCTTTGGCGTGTTCCATGATATTCCACAAAAAGACGCGCAGTTTGCTCGGGCCTTTCTGAATTTCAGCGAGGTAATCGCGAAATTTCATCGTCCGATGGCTTTTCATGTAGTGGGCGCCCGGCAGGTGAAAGGTTGGGTCGACCACAGGCACATCCAGGTCGCCAAAATTCTCCGACAGGTATTCAAAGGTCCATTTTTTGGTAGCAGCCCAGTCTTTTGAAAGGTCTGTAAAAACGACCGGCTTGCGGGGTTTCAGGTAGTTTTCGATAAATTCTTCTCGGGTCAACCCCGTTCGACGTTCAATTGGAATAAGTTTGAGCATGATCGTACGTTGCGTGACAGTGTGAAATTGGCATATTGTTAGGTAAGCCGCAAAGGTGACGGGCTTGCCATTTCCTGTCAATGATTTGTGTAGATCGGGAAGATGATTTTCGTCAGCATCCGTATTTGGGTGTTTCGCGGACTACTTACCTTCGTTGCCGTTAACAAAACCGCCTGCCTTGTAGTATGGAGCAACAACTTGCCGATGAATTTATCAGTCAGTCCATTTTCCGGATGGATGAGAGCACTCAACGAATTGGCCGATGCCTGGAACTGCTTCCTGAAGAAGCCGTCTGGAAACGCCCCAATGAAGCATCCAATAGTATCGGCAATCTTTTGCTGCATTTGAGTGGCAATATCCGCCAGTACGCCATTTCTAGCCTGAGTGGCGCGGGCGATGTCAGGGTACGAGATGCCGAATTTGCAGCAAAAGAGGGTTATTCGAAAACGGAATTGCTGGAAAAACTGACCACAACGGTCGAGGAAGCAAAAAAAAGCATGCTTCGGATGACACCTGCTGAATTACTCCGAGTGCATTCGGTGCAAGGTTTTGCACTTTCCGGAATCGGTATCATGATTCACGTGACGGAACATTATTCCTACCATACGGGCCAGATCGCTTTCTGGACGAAGATTTTACAGGATGAAGCGCTCGATTTTTATGCCGGGGTGGATTTGAACGTGAAAAACGGGTAACACTGATTGCGCAGATTGTAAAACGGATTTTCACAGATTATACTGAGAGATAAGGGATTATTTATTGCTTCAAATTTCCCTTATCCTCCCAATTGATCTGTGAAAATCCGTATTACAATCTGCGCAATCCGTGTTGCAATCTGCGCAATCAGTGTTGCAATCTGCGCAATACCTGTTGCACCTGCTCCCGATGCAGCCACAAAGTGCCTGCACAGCACACAAAAACAGCCACTGCCAGATAAAACAGCAGGCCGCCGTCGCCTTTTACTTCGATACCCAGCACGGCCAGGTGCGATACCAAAGCACCGCTGATAACGCCCAGCCCAAGCAGAGCGCCCCAGGCTGCCGTTCCGGGAATCAACAGCAACACTACTGCAATGAGTTCGGCTACGCCCGATCCGTATCGGCCGGCGGGCTCCATGCCCAGCGTACTGAAAATGTATTTGCTTTCTTCTGCCCCTGAAAATTTAAAAAAGAGGGTTTGGCCCAGGATAATGGCAGCAATGATGCGCAATACCCAGGAAAGTGTCATATTGGTTTTAGACATGACAAAAAATAATTAGGTGAATAGTTCGCTCGTAACCAACGGCGGCGCTCGTACTAACTAACTATCGGCTTCCACAGCCTCCTGTGTGCGCCGATGCTTCAGCGTAGAAGGCGCGACACCCAGATCCGGATCAACCGGCACTTCCGGGAAATGGGCTTCCAGCCCCATTCTGATAATAGCCAGGTGGTGCACCGCATGGTCAAATGCATACTGGAGTTCGCGCCCGATGCTGGACATGTATATCGGGTGTTCATCATCCATTTCCGAAAATTCACTTTGTACTTTTACGGTACGGCTTGTATCCAGTGTCTGGATAGCAGTAGTAACCGATTCCAAAATCCCTTTGGCAACGCAGGGATCTTCTGAAATGGCTTCATTGCGCTTTCGGCAGCCATAATTTACATAGTCGGCGCTACTTCCTTCCAGCAGGCAGGTGTAAAACTCCAGAATATGCCGAAAGTGTTGCCCAACCGTGCTGCCATGAAACAGGCTGACCGGTCGTGTGTACACATATCTCGGAATTCTGTCCAGCAAGGTAAACATCTGGCTGGTGATCAGAAGTGTCCCTTCGCGCGCATCCATATGCAGTGAATGTTAGGTTTTAAAAATGCGGTGTCGTCGTTGGTGCTGCAAAAATGACAATTTCGCACTGATATTGAGCGAAAATTCAGTTTAATTCCCTTTGTAATGTTAGGGCGCGGACATCCTCCCGCTTATTCAACAGGTCGAAATACTGCATTCTGGCCTCGTCGGCAGCGCATACGACTTGTGTAATGCTGACCGTACGCACACGTTCCTGTCGGTTCATTACATAGTTGTTTTCAGGGTCGCCTACGCTTCCTGTCCGATGCAATTGCAGCAAATCTTCAGCCCTGGGCGCCTGAACGTGCTCCGAAAGCCAGTTGCGAAATACGTGTTCTCGTTGCGCCTGCATATCGGGTGGATACAGCGTAGCCGAACACCAAAAATGCGTCTGGTTGCCTGGCAGGGTTGCCATATGCAACCTCGATTCATCCCAGCGCATTTCCAGTACGGTATTGGCCCTGAAAAACAAGAGGGTAAAAGGTTCGATTCCTGAAAAATCATAATTCTCCAGGAATCGAACCGGGTCCGGCGCCTCAAAGCAATCCAGCAAAATCAAGCCACGGCTACGGCGGTAGGGTGGTTGATGCGGGTGCTTGATAAATGCGCCGTTCAGCAGACAGGCTACCTGTCCTGTATCATCGGCAGTAATCCAGGTACCTCCGGCGCCCGTATCTCGCGGAAACACGTAGCGTCGGTATGAATTTCCTGCATCCGTTATTTGTTGCGATGCGCGTTTGGGCGCTTCATCGCGGTTGTGGGTCAGGATAAATCCGGTTTTTCCGGGGTAATACGTGACAGTGCACATGCCATTATTTGTGGATGAACATGCTGTCGAGGGTCTGATCGTCGAAATTGCCTGTTGGCTTCTCACATACGTGGTTGTACATGGCTGCCAGGAAGATCGTTTCAGCAGTGGCAATAAAGGTGCTGACAAATGCGAAAATCAGGATGCCCAACAGAATGGCCAGGAAAATATTGATATTGAACAGCAAAACGACCACGAGAGCGGCTACTGCCAAACCCAGCAAATGGAAAATGCCGAAACTGATATTGGCAGCCAGCGATTCGCCCCATTTTTCACGGATCAGTCTGCCGGATTCCTTGATGGTATCCATCACGCTTTTATCCTGGAAAATGAGCACTGGAACGGCGAAAAATGTCAGAATCGACCAGGTAACACCCAGCAGGGAGGACACGAACTGCCCGATTTTACCTGTTTCCTGGAGCAATTTCAGCAACATACCCACCGTGGCGGCTACTACCGACCAGGCGAAGATTTTACCCAGCCGGGAGTTAGCAAATTCCAGCCCTTCACTCACGCTTGTTTCCTCGCCGTCCAGAATTCTGGAGGCGCAATACAACAGCGCAGAGTTGAAAAAGATAACAATGAAAAAATTGATCAGGTAGTATAAAAACAAGGTGGCAAATCCTGCCACTCTCCCATATTGTTCATCTTCCATGATCGCCTGTATTTCATCGCCCAGAAAAAAGTAGGAGCCTCCCAGGAATGTGGACAACACCACAATAAAAGAAAGCAGTGAAAGTACAGGGAACAACATCAGAAATGGCCTTTTTTGTATGGTGTCAAAACTAACCATGGCCATATTCCAGCCGTTGGACAAACGTGAAAAGAAACTCATCGTGCAAAGGTTTTTAAAGCATGAGGAATGGAACACCAGCCTGGCTTGTTGTAAATAGCCGGCTATTTGCGCTGCAAGATAACCATTCTCTTCTCACTTATTTACTTTGACTTGAATATACCTTTCAGTTTGCTGAGAAAGCCTTTTTCCTTGTTTGCCCCCGCCGACTGTTTGGGCTGCCCGATAAGAAATCCAAAAGGTTTGAGCACCTCCACGTGATCGAAAATGATTTTCAAAATCCCCAGAATCGGGATAGCGAGAATCATACCCGGAACGCCCCAGACCAGTTCGCCTGCCATCAGTGCCATGATCGTAAAAACCGGGTTGATATTGACTTCAGAGCCTACAATCAGGGGTGTGAGCACATTGTTTTGAAAAAACTGTACCAGGGCGTAGGTGATGACAACCCCCAGCATCATGCTGGTGTCGCCGCCTTGAGCCATGGTCATCAGCAGTGTGATGGCGGTGCCGGTGAGATTGCCCACGTACGGTATTATTTCCAGCACCCCGCATAGAATGGCGAAGAATACGGCGTTTTTTACACCTACAATGCTGAAACCTATTCCATACAGCACCCACAGCATGGTAATCATCAGTCCCAGACCACCGAGGTATTTTTGTGCTATTCGGCTTGCCTCGGCCATTACACGTGTCGCTTCTGCCTTGTTGCCTGTCGGCACCAATTGAAGAACAAACTGCTTGAAATGCGAACGATAATACAGGAACATGAAGATGTACACCACCGCGATGATAAATGTAACCAGGCCTCCCATGAAGCCGGAAACAATCGCCGCGGCGATTTTGGAAGCACTTTCCGCACCGGAAGACTTGTTCTCTTCCATCATTTTCTGTTGCTCCTCCCGCGAAATTCCCAAATGATCTGACCCATATTGACGCAACTGCTCCATGCGTTCGGCTGCTATGGTTTTTATTTGGGACAGGTCGTCCGTCACATTGGTAAGTTGCCAACTCAGCAGCGCGAGCATACCCAAAATACCCACGACAAGCGCCAGCACGGAAAGCGCCGTAGAGAGCCCCCGCCCGAGTCCCTTCTTTTCAAACCACCCGGCCAGCGGCAATAACAACATAGACAACAGGCCGGCCAGCGCAATGGGCACCAGAAACGGCCTGCCGAAATACAGAATAGCGCCGGCCAGCACGATGGTCAGCCCTATTAAAACAGTACGTTGGAGAAGTGATTTATTCATTTTGTCAGTTGATGCATGAAAATTCCCCACTTTGGGGTGTGGGGATGCCCGACTGGATGAATAAAAAAGGTGTACCTGGGGGGCAATCGTTACGGCTGAAGTTATGCGCCCTGAGCCCGGTGCAAAAATTTAACACCCAACTCTAGCAACTATACGAGTTTCAATGATTCGATATTAAAGTGAGACTTTTTGTGAGTATACTTCCATCCACTCCTGTTTTGTTTTGACTTCTTCGAGTAATGCAATTTTCAAAAATTTCATCTCGTCAAACTCATCTTCCTTATAATTGGCAATCTTGAAATCAATATATTGCTCTGCCGATTTAGATTCATTGAACTCAATTTCTTTTTTCAAATTTCTTAACCAACTGTAGGAAAATCTCTTGAACTCATCCGTGTAACGAGATTCGATATTGTATAACCAATTCCAGGTTTCATTTTTATCTGCATCGCCCGAAAATTGGAATTTAGGCATTTGCGTTAACTTTTGATCACTATCAAAGTCAATAAATTTAAGTGTAATTTTAATATTAATTGGTGGCCGCCCTGATTCAAAAGGGTAATATGCTTTTCCATTTTTATCTAATGGCTTTTTGCCACCTTTGTGTTTTTTATTGCACTTGTCACAGGTTGGAACCAGATTCTTGAAGTTTACAGCAGCAAAAGGATAATAGGCTTTAGGTAGAAAGTGGTCATAATCCTCAATATATCTACTTTCAGGAGTTTCAATATTGGCCAGTCCACAAACTGGGCATGTCTTAAAATTATTCAATTTTACTAACTGCTTGTAATAGTCCAACTTTTCTCCAGGAACCTTCTTAATATCTAGTAATCGACTATAAAAAACTTCGAGTAACGGCTTCATTTTCATCTCAACAACAGAAGGAAGTGAAGTCAATTCTATGGGTTTAACTACCCCATTGCACAAATTTTCAATTTGATTATTGCTTTTAAAGGCGTCAATAATACTTTGACGCTCATGGGTTTCAAGCGCTCGGCTGTGTTCAAAAATATCATCCACATCTGATTTTAGCCAATCCAGACACTCATATATTTTCTTGAAATCACTATGTAATAAATCAATACAGTTATTTATTTTATCTGCTTTGCACCAAACTTCGCAAATTAGATACTCCAGCATTTCATGCAGTGTCGAAATTGGGTGTACTATAGGAGAATAAGTTCTAAGCATCTTTTTGATCTAATAAAATTCTATTTAAGCGGGCTAAAACCATGTCTTTTTCAAAGGATTCTCCCAGTTTCCTCAACTTCTGTTTTTCCCTCTCGACTTTTTCTGGTGAATCGAGATTCGAAAAATCGATTCCTCCTAATTCGGAAAAGGATAAATCACCAATAGATTGTCTATAGTTGAATAACTTGTCCAAAATAAATTCAACGGATGTTCCATAAGTATTGAAAGCATTTTCCGATTCAGAAACCTTCTTCGCCGTCGTCTCTCCTTTCCCATCCTTCTCAAAAAGCACCACATTATCCGGCAAACAATCCGAAATGATGAAAGGCGAATGAGAAGTAAGCAGAATATCTTTCAAAAAATGAACATTGTGTGCACTATCCGACATCTCTTTAGAAGCGCTGGCCGTAATACTATCATTCAGAATTTTGATGAAACGCGCCCTCCAACTCGGATTGAAATGCGTCTCGGGTTCGTCAAGTAATAGTATGGAGCGTTTGTTTTGCAGCAGCAAACAAATTCCCATAGTATGAATAAACTGATGTTCTCCATCTGAAAAACTCCTCAAAAGCAGGTCTTTTTGTTCTCTGGTTCCTCTGATTTCTTTGGTGATATAAAAATCTAAGAAATGAAAAAAATCTTGCCTGGGGTTACCTATTGGAAGTTTCCCATCTGTGTAAACCCCCTTGGAACGATACACCTCTCTTTTAGAATCATCATCCACAAAATGATTGTTCAGTTCATAGAGCAACCTGAAAAATTGAAAACATTCCAGACCAGAATGGAAATGCGCCTTAAACGCAGTTTTGGTGGCTTCATTCACATAAAAGTCAAGCCACAACGTTTGGGCCTTTTGATCTAAAAACCAGGAAGTGGCGCATTTTTTTAGTTTCGCCAATTGATTGTGTTCAATAAGCCAATGAATTGGAATACTTTTTTGTTCGTCTATAGGGTCAAAATTGTGCAGATTGATATGCATTCGAAAACTCCTCAAACCCAGGATTCCGGTATTGTCTACCTGCCTCAATGGGGCAAGCGTTTCCTCGGTTTCAAAAAGCAAACAAGCTAGCAGTACTGCCTGACTCATATTGTTGTCGATATAAATCAGACTGTTTTCCGATTCCTCGAAATTGTTGTGATTGTCTCTTGCCGCCTGGCGGTATTCATCCAGATGGATCAGACGGCTTTTGATAAAAGGCAAACTCAAAATTTCGTTTTCTCCTGAGGAGTAGCCGATGATATGGTCGGGTAAAAAACTTTTGCCCGGGGCGCTTTGCTCGCTTCCTTTGATTGGCAGTAATGGTATCTCATTGATGGCCGTAGTTTCATCAAATGGATACAACTGAATCGTCATGCGGGGTTCTTCAGCCTCTTTTTTGGATATTGTTACTTTAATAAATTGTTCTATCTTATCAGGCTTGGTATCTTTTTCGGGGATCAAATACTCCAGGGTAAAAGCGTCTGGCGTACATTTATTTCTCTGAAAGTTCTTCGGGTCTCTGATACTTTCCGGGAGATAACGCGCTACACAAACTTCCAGATGATAAAAAATATTGGCCAGCGCTTCCAATACATTGCTCTTCCCACTGCCATTCAAACCCGCAAAACAGAACGGACGAAACTGCCCCATCGCTTTGGCGTCCGCCAAAGTGTGGAAGTTGATTTCAAAACCTTTTTGCAGGCTTCGGAATCCTTCGTTGGTTTCTATTTTGAGTTTAAGTAGTTTCATTCTGTAAAGTTAAATGTATCTTATTGTCCCTAAAAACCTGCTTTGCCAAGTCTTTCTCCTCTTTTAACATCCTGAATAATATATATTTTGCTTTGGCATATTGGTCTTTATCTTCAAATTGTTGCTCGGCTAATCGGTCAATTAACCGCTGAACAAAAGTGAGGTCGTTTATAACAGAATCAATTTCATTTGCCTCATCGTTTTTATCCAAATCAATGGCGTTTATTAGTGCTTCAAGTTCGATGTCAACATCAAAGGTAATGCGTTCTGAAAAGACTTGCTGAGTGAGGCTTTTGAGTAAATTTTGAGATTGGTCTCTAAATTTTTTTATTTTATTTTTGGCACTAAGTATAAAATTGAACCTGTCCACAAACATTTCTTGTAATGCAATAGGCGGTTTGGGGAAGGTGATTTTTTTTATCATTGACAAATTTAAATTTTGCTGACGGACGCCTCTCTGATTACTTTTAAAATAATCTTTTCCAATTTGTATAGCAGTGTGAACATATAGAATTTTACATATTTGTTCGTCTATTTGAGAATATGCGATGGCCTGATTACAAGTAAGCGGAATAGTATTGATACTAGATTTTAATGCTGCTGTATCATACATTCCAATTAAAAGACTGTTCTCTGGGATTAGTTTTGCATTTGATTGTTCAACTGCTTCCTGTGAAATCTTTTCTTTGGTTGATGAAATATATAAGTCGTTTAACTCTCCAGATGTAACCCAAGGAATTTGACCAGCGAAAAAATCTCGATTTGATCTTATAGGTGTACCACCAGATTTCCAATCGCCCAGACCTAGTTCCCCTAAAGAAATTTTCTCCCAGCCCTTCTCATTCCTCACCGGATCCCCAAACATATCCAAAAATACCGCCCTCAACAACTCATCATACTTCCTGATCGTCTCCTCCCGCTTATTCACAATGGCTTTGGCCTTGTCCAAGATGGCTACGATTTTGTTTTGGGTTTCGAGGTCGGGAAGAGGGATTTCTAAATTGTCAATATGCTCATTCTTGAGATTATTGATATTGGCTCCTTGGGCTAAATTGCTAATTTTTTTTCTGTAATAATCTGTCTGGAAGTAAAAACTCACATACTTCGGGTTTACCAACTCCTTCTTTGGCCTTACAACTTTGCAGAAAGCCCCGAATGTAAAGCCTTGACTTTCTTCTATATAAACTGATTTGCCTACAATATCTATGCTCCCGCTTGATGCGGCTATTAAGATATCCCCACGTTGTAGATACTGATGCTTTGAAACATTTTTTTCAGAGACATAAACTAAGTCATCTAAGTTTGAAACAGTTGAATATCCAATATTGCCAGCTCTAAGTAAGGGAACAAAACCATCTATATACTCTTTACCCAAATCTTCAGGCTTATAAGAAACTCCTCTAACTTGAGTAGCGATAGTTTTAAGGTGTACTTTCTCCATCATCCAATCAAATTTTTTAGTTCTAACATATCCTTTTGAATCTCTTCCTCCAAAGCGAACAATGCTTCCAGTATTTTCTGCGGTGGTTCGTAGGTTTGCTCTTCATATTCAAACTTTTTATATCGATTGTAGCTCAGGTCGAGGCCGTTTTCCTGTATTTCGGCAAGGGGTACGTAGAAGTGATTGGTTCTTTCAATGGGCGTTGAGGTAGTGCGGGTTTTGTAAGCATTCACGGCTACTGGCAGCGGGTTTTCGGCCAATTTTCTGCGGTTGTCGTCGAGGCTGTAGCCGTCATTTTTCAATTCATAAAACCAAACTTTTTCGGTATGCCACGTCTGGCTATCTTCTTCTGCCTTGGTAAACAGCAAAATAGCAGTTTTAACGCCGGTATAGGGTTTGAATGCGCCGCTGGGCAAGGAAATAACGGCTTCCAACTGAGTGTCTTTCAGCAAAATTTCCCGGGTTTGCCGTTGGTTTTTGCTGCCGCCAAACAATACGCCTTCAGGGATGATCACGGCGGCTCTGCCACCCGGGCGCAGCATTTTGGAAATACGGATCAGGAAGAGCAATTCGCTTTGTGTGCCATCTATTTTGAGTTGGTCGCTCATGCCGCCTTTGTCGATTCGGCCGGTGAAAGGCGGGTTGGCCATCACCACCGAATATTCGCCATCCTGATATTGCTGATCGTATCTTTTGGAAAGCGTATCGACGTTTTCGATCTGCGGAATTTTGATCCCATGCAACATCAGGTTCATTAAACCGATACGCACCATGGTTTGGTCAATATCGAAACCGAAAAATGTTTTTTCGTTCAGGTTGTCCCAAACCTCCTGTTTGGTGATTTTGTCGCCGCCATATTTTTTAAAACGTTTCAGGCCGTTTTCATCTTCGGTAATTTCTTCGGCCCTGGTGTATTTGGTGAGAATGTGCTGGTAAGCGCCTACCAAAAAACCGCCCGTGCCGCAGGCAGGGTCGCAAATTTTGTCGGTCCAGTCGGGGTCCACCAGTTCGCACATCAACTGAATAAGGTGCCTCGGCGTCCGGAATTGTCCGTTTTTGCCGGAGGAGCCGATTTCATTGATGAGGTATTCATACACATCGCCCTGAGTATCCTGAAACTGCTGGCCCGCGTCTTGTTGTTTTTTGATATCTTCAAAAATTTCATCAATGGCTTTTACGGCCTCATCCAATAAGGCCGCGTTGTTGATGATGAAAATGGCGTTGTCCATGTGCCTTGTATATGGCTGTGTCGGGTCATTCAGGTTTTTGATAAAAGGAAAGGCTTTTTTAGAAACCAGTTCCAGCATAGAGTCGGGGTCCAATTGCGAAAAATACGACCACCGGCAGTCGTCTGCATTTTCGTAAATGGGCAGATTGTCCTTATCCTTAACCGGATTACCTTTTTCGTCCAATTTGGGTCGGCTAAAAATTGTTTTATACTCAACTCCAGCAAAAGACGCTTTCGTTTGCGCATCCAGGTCTGCATCATCAATTCTACGCATAAACAGCAAATACGAGATTTGCTCGATAGCCGTGATGGGATTGGTAATTCCTCTGCTCCAGAACTTGTCCCAAAGTTTATTGATTTTTGATTTTAAATCGTTTGAAAGCATCTTCTATTCTTCAATGAGTTTCAGTAATTCTTCTTTATTGGGAAGGTACAACAGGTACTTGCTGGCAAATATCTGTTTATTGTCTTTGGGCAAGGTGATTTCTACCATGGCGTCTTTTTTATCCTTGCAGAGAATAATGCCGATGGTAGGCAATTCCTCATCGGTTTTGACAAATCGGTCGTAGTAGTTTACATACATCTGCATTTGGCCCAAATCCTGGTGCTTGAGTTTACCAATTTTGAGGTCGATCAAAACGAAGCACCGGAGCAGGCGGTTGTAAAACACCAAATCCACCCTGAAATGTTCTTCTTCGAAGGTAAAACGCAGCTGTCTGCCCACAAATGTAAAACCCTTGCCGAGTTCTAACAGGAAATGTTCCAGGCGATCGATGATGGCTTGTTCCAGTTGTGTTTCCGAATAAGCAGGCTGCTCTTTCAGATTTAGAAATTCCAATACGTAGGGGTCTTTCAGGGTGTTGAGCGGATGGGGGTTGTTTGCCAAATGTACTGTATCTTTTCCTTCGATACCCTTTGAAATCAGCAAACGATGGTAGGCTGCGGAGTTGATTTGTCGCTCGAGTACTCTTACGCTCCAGTTGTTTTGCTCGGCTTCTGTTTGATAGTAGTTGCGTTCATCCTCGTTTTCTATGCGCATCAGGTGGATAAAATGCGTCCAACTCAAACTTTGCGAAATCGGTGATTTCGCATTCTTGAACGTCAGGTAAAATTTTCGGATAAGTTCCAGGTTTCGTTTCGAATATCCCTTTCCGAACTCGGCTGTAAGTTTTTCGGAAAGTTCGGAAAGAATAAAAGTGCCATAATCAGCATAATCTTTTCCTTTTTGCTCCTGTTCTACAATTTGTTTTCCCAATTCAAAATAGGTAAGCACCATGACAGCGTTTACCTGTTTTACTAAGGTTTCCTGCGCTTTGAGTAAAAGCGATCGAATGTTTTCGAAAAAATTTTTGTCTAAAGCCTTGTTCATCTTGTTAAGCGGCTACTCTTTGAATCACCGTAATGATTTCTTCGATCTTTTTGGGCGAAAAAACGCCTAATATTCCTTGCGGGTGCAATTGAGTGAAAGGTGGGTTGATCAGGTCTTTCTTTTCAATCTTCGCTTTATAGACTCAATTCGGTATTTATTTGGCCTTGCAATTATAGGGGTTTGACTCAAATTCCCAGCATGATCTTACTTGCTCTTGCGCCCCCTTTGCAAAAATTTCACCCCCAACACGATCAACCAGATCAGCCACAACGTGCTTCCAATAAATCCTGCCATATCCACCACCGGCATTGCGGGCATTACAGTAGCAAAAAGTTCCGTTTGCGCCAGCAGGTAAATGGCAGAGGCAACAAACCCGAACCGTGTCAGCCATTTGGGCATGATCCGGAGGCGTTCCAGCGCCAGGCAAATCATAACGGTCCAGATAATGGTAAACAACTGGCCCACGTGTTCGCCCAACACAACACCTCCATACTGGTGTATCACCTGAAAGGCAGTTTTGGCTGCTTCTTTAGTCATGTCATTGCCTGTGAGGTAATTTTGGGCCAGCACCGGCACTACAAATGTCCAGCGCAGTAATCCGAGCATTTGAACGATGAGGCTAATGACGCCGATATTCGTGGCCCAGCGCACGTAGGGAACCTGTTTTTCCAGCAATTGGCCAATCAGTACATAAGCAGGAAGAAGTGGCAACCCGACCATTGCAAATGCCCACCAGGTACAGATCAGTGCATTCCCGCCAGCGTGGAATTTGCTGAGGATAATACCTACGTCCTGCCGCAAAATCATCGGATATTCGAAGGTGACGGATAAAATACTGTAAGGGATAAATAAGGCAAAGCCTGAGATGATCAGCAAGATGCCGATGGTTCTATGAGTGCTGGCAAGTGTAGTTTCCATTTTACGATTGAATTGATGGTGTAGAAGATTGAAACTGCTATCAGAAAAAGAAACTGTAACTGATGCCCGACGTCGGGTTGATGTGTAGACGGTGCCCCGGACTGGCCAGTGCGAGGCCTCCGACACGAACCTGCAAACCCTTCCAGATCATCCAGCGGAATCCGAGTTCGACACCGAATGCATTTTCGTTTTTGTAGTCCAGATTGAGGCCGCGCAGGTACGAGGCGCCAGCATAGAAGGAAGAAGGGTTTTGCCTTTTCCCAATGGGAAGAAACCATGCCGTGGCGCCGGTTTTTACAAATTTGTGGCTGGAGCCACGTTCCAGTGCTGTGAAATAGTAGCCGGCATGTATGGAAATGCGGTGATAACGGTATTCCAGACCGATGGAAGGATTTCGGAACCCATTGATACTGAGTTCGTTAGTGGGAAAGCGGTTTTGGGCAAAAGCATTCAGGGCCGGTACGAGTACCAGCAGCAAAAGGGTGATTTTTTTCATGTCCGTCTTGTTTTTATTGACGGTACAAAGGTCAGGGGCCTTGCTGCGAAAACAGTAGACAAATGTCCATTAATGAAAAACACCGCCTTATCGGATGTTTTTTCTGATACGGCTGAGGTGGCGGGGTGTTACGCCGAGCATGGAGGCGAGGTGTTGAAGCGGAATTTGTTGCAGCATATGCGGTTCCTGATGGAGCATTTTTTCATACCGTTGCTCGGCATTGAGCACAATCAGGTCGTGCCGGCTGCTGTCGATACCTGAAATAGCCCATTCGAGCAGGCGGATGTAAAAATCCTTGAAACGGGGTATTTGTTGTACCAGGTTCATCAGGTCTGCACGTGTAATGAGGCAGACTTCCGAGGCGGTCAGGGCACGCACCGATTCGCGGGCGGGCGTTTCGGTAACAAAACTTGTAACGGAAGACAGAAAAGTACCGGCGATGGAGACATAAGTTGTTTTCTCTTCTCCGTCTTTGATAATGTAATATTGAAAAAGGCCTTTTTCGATAAATCCGAGGTGGCGGCTGGTTTTTCCCTCTTCCGTAAAAAAATCGTTTTTGGCGAATACTTTCAGGGTAAATGCCTGGAGGATTTCATTCAGTTCATCACCCGAGAAACCAATGGCTTCAAATTGTTTTTTTAGTTTTTCCATGTAGTCAAGAGGGTAAGCAGAATAGCAAGTAAGTATGGCTAAGCGTGCAAATTAATACAAACAGGCATTATTTTACAAAAAGCAAAATCCTCATCCGTCCAACCGAACGAATGAGGATTTTCTCACTTCTCACTTCTCACTTCTCACTTCTCACCTCTATCTCACCAGCGTCACATCCCCAAAAAACGTCTCCGTTTCTCCATCTTTGAACGTGATTTCAGCCTGATAAAGAAACACGCCGGGCATGGCTAATTCGCCTGCAACCGAACCATCCCAACCTGTATTGGAATCGTTGGGTAAAAAGTCATAGTGTTCGTAAATTGTTTGTCCCCATCGGTCAAGTACCCGCAACACTCTGATTTGTTCCACATCTTCGCCACCATAAACCGTGAAGTGATTGTTGGTACTTTCTGCTCCCGGTGAAAAGATGTTGGGGATATAGACATAACGTTCTCTCCCAACAATCACCAGGCGTTCGTCGGTACCCTTGCAACCAGCCGAATCGAGCACCGTGACATGGTAGCGGAACGAGGCGGCAGGCGTGTACATGCAGGTATCGCAAGACATTGGCTGCAAGGTGGCGGGCGTCATCACGACCTGATCGGCGCGATCAGGGTCGCTCACATTGCTCGTCCGAAAAAGGGCGAGTTCCTGCCCGAGGTGTATGCTGGTGTCTGGATCGAGTTGGACAATAATTTCAGCCGGTTCGGTCAGATGAACGATGGTATCCCATTCGCACCCATTGGCCGATTGTATGCGCAAGGGGTGATCGCCGGGTGAAAGGAACTTGAATTCAGGCGAAACATTAAAGTTGTCGCCGTCCAGTGCATACACAAACGGATCGACACCGGACACAGAATCCACCCGAATCACCCCGTTTTTTTGAGCATAACAACTGATGTCCTGTTGTGAAAATACCACATTATCGGGTAAAATCGGCTCTGTTACCAGCACACTGTCGATGGAAAAACACCCGTTCACAGGGTTGGTCACTCGCAGGGTGTACATCCCGATAGAATCTACACCGGGGCTAAGTGTATGGGCGTTGGATACAATATGCCCACTGGAATCGGCTGTCCATTCTATCTGATAGAAAGTGCTTGGGCTTACACTGGCTTCGAGCCGCGCAACAGATTCCGTGCACGACAAACCCTGTACAGAGTCGAGCATAATCTGGGGGCGGTAAGTGTCGGAAATCACGGTGAAATTGAGCGTTCCGGTGCAGGGCGGATTTTGCTTGCAGGAGTTGGCTGCCTGCACACACAGGGTGCCGCTTTGCGAAGGAATCGTTACTTCTACCAGGCTGCCACCGGGCGCCAGAACGGTTTGCGGTACTTCTTCTCCATTCACCAGGGTACCAGGCGGGCCATCCCAGATGTAAGCGCCAGCGCCGGCCACCGGCGATACGGAATATCGCAATACGGCCCCTGCACAGGCTTCCAGCGGGCCTTCGATATTCCCGACCGTGCCCAGTGGAGGCTCGTAAACGGCGCTGTCGGGTGTAACGCCAATGGAAAAAGTACAGTAGTCGCCTGCATAGCCATCTACCAGAAGGAAGTAGTTGGAGCCGATATGCAGGTTGTTCAGGGTAACGGAAACCGGATCGGCGCCTCCGAATTCACGCCCTTTGTTGCAAGCCAATGGCTCTGCTTTGCAGTCGGAATACAAAGCAATCTGAAGGCCATTGCTGTCGGCACATTGTATCGGGGTAACAGTAAACGTGGCACTCTGCGAACCGGCAATGTATCCGATCCACTGTACATTTTCAAGGGTTCCGCAAAACTGAATAGAGTCGTCGTCGGGCACGCCGCTGTACGTAGAGCCCACGAAACCGTTGAAATTACAAAAGATACAGGCTGATTCACACGAGCCGGCAGGTTGGGAGCCGGCGCCACAGGGTGTAGGAAGTTGTGCTTGCATTTGAAAGGCAACGCAAAGCACCAAAGGCAGGAGTAGTGCTCTTTTCACCATGAAATCGGTTGTTAAGTATGAAATAAGCGGATTAAAGCGTGGATTACAGGAAAGAATAAAGAGGTCTCTTGCCGGGTTTGTTTGCTTAACGCGAATGTGTCTGTGCAATTGTGCAGACAGGCGGTATTGCTGTGAATTAACTAAAATTGGGTAGAAGGAGAGGGCCGTATTTGTATTGTCGAACGGCGGGCATTTTTGCGGCTACGCCCCTTGTAGCAGGATGGAAGAATATGAGTCATCCCCAATTTTGATCTTTACAGGATAATTTCCAATTCTCAACAATTTTTCGCACCTTGATGACGCCAAACGCCCCTTGTCATCCTGACGGGAACCGTCCACGCTACGGCGCGTAAAAGCGTATTGTCCCTCGTAGAGTGGACGGTTCCCGTCAGGATGACAAGGGGCGTTTGGCGTCATCAAGGTGCGAAAAATTCGCGATGACTTATGTTTGTAATACAAAAACTACAATTCCTAGTTCGTTCTCGGAATCAGCAGGCGTTTGCCCGGCATAAGCGTTTCGTTGGCTTCCAGCGAATTTACCTGTACCAATTCGGCCGAACTCACCTTGAATTTGGCTGCAATAGAACCCAGGGTATCGCCTTGTTTGACCACATATTCCTGGAAATAGGCGGCGGTACCGGTTTGTGGCTGCGTAGTCGTATTGCCCTTGGGTATCAGGTTGTTATTGTTGTTGAGCACAGAAGTTTCCGAAAATGGTTCGGTCGGGTTGTTGATATAGATCGGATCCGGGTTGCCGGGCGTCGAATAGGTCGTGGGCGCCACAGGATTCGAGGTACCAGCCGGATTCAGCACATTTCCACCCGCCAGTTTGTTCAACATAGAAGGGTTGGACACGTTTCCGGTGCTTGCAGGCACCTGGCAGGTGCATTCCGGTATGATGATCTGCTGATTGATTTGAAGTGCCACATTGCCTTCCAGCGGCATGCCATTGGCCCGGCGGATACATTCTTCCGCACAGGCATAGTGTTTGGAAATGCTGTACACCGACTCACCTTTCTGAACAACGTGAATAGCGGGGCGCGTAGCGGTGGGCGCCGCCGTAGTGAGTGGTTGCGGCTGCGTAAAGTAGTATGGGTTGCCTGTCGTGTTGTACTGAGCAGGCAGATACGTAACTGTTGCACCGGTAGTTGGCGTAGCGTAAGCAGCAGGCGCGCCGGGCTGGTTCCAGTACATTTTTTGACTGTTAACCGTAGCGCCGGTGGGCGCTTTGGGCTTGGTCGCGGTCACGCCTTTAGCCACGGTGGTTTTGGGGGGCTGGGTAACCCACACTTTCTGACAGATTTCAATGTGGTTGGCATTCTCGATGTTGTTCCATTTCTGGATTTTTTTGATGTCCACATTGTAGGTACGGGCAATAGCGGCCAGCGTTTCCTTGGGTTGAACGATGTGGTATCCGTAGCCAGGCATTTCCGGGCAACTGATCAGGCCTGGAGGAGGGCCTGCAGGTGTGGTCGGCGTGGTGGCCGAGTAGTCTTCCTTGTTGGGTTCGGTCACGGTATTCGGGTTGGGATTGGCCGTACCGTACCCGAATTCAGGCGCATACTGCGGCAAAGTGGAAGGCGGAACGCTGGTGCCCTTGCAAGTTGCCACCAGGTAGTCGTCAAAAGCCATTCCGTTCATTTTCACGAGGCGGCGCGTATTTCCCTCCGCTTCGGAAGCTGTTACGCCGGAGCGGTCGCTGGTAATACCGATGCCTGGAATGAAATCAAAGTCGGCGCGTTCCATACCCGTTTGAACAGGTTCGCGGCGGAAAGAATACTCGCGGCGGCATTCGCGCGCTTTTACACCCGACAAATAGACATAGGAGCCGGAATTGGCAGTGCCCAGGTTTACGGAGCCTACCAGTTTGGTACTATCCAGTGCAAAGGAGTAATTGGGCGCTTTGAAGAGGTAAAAAACGCCGTTGCGCGTCACCTGAATCGCTTCGATGATTGGCATTTGCAAGTATCCCGAAGGGGTTTGGTGTACGACGTACACCTGTCTTTTTTGCTGGTTGATCGCATCGGTAAATGCCGAATTCATGGTAAATCCACGGCAGGTAACGGCACCCTTTGGCAGGGTAGGGGAGGTAATCCCTTCATTGCCGGCTTTCAGCAAAAACTGCTCGTTGCTGTTCGGATGCACGGAATAGGTCAGAACACCGGCGCCGCTATACGTGTACCGATACTCCAGTTGGTCCATACAATCTTGAGTAAACAGCAGGAATACAGGCGTATTTGATGCGTTTTGAGCAGAAAGGCGGAAGGTGCACAACAATAGGAGGATGAACTGAAAAAGGCTTTTCATAAACAGACTGTTTGGTGAAGAAAAGGGTTTCTTCTAATCAATAATCGGGTAGTTTTCTTGTCTTTGGACATTAAATATTTCTGCAAGGTTAGGCGAAAATGCTGAATTAATCTGCTGAAAATCAAATCTATATTCAATTTTTCTGCAAAGAAGTTCTGAACTGCCCGATTTTTATGGGTTTTAACGACCAGAATAAAGAAATTGTTTTTTTTGTGGAAAGGATTATGTGCTTTCACCTGCAAGTCTTTTAGCCGCTTTATTTTTATTCAACCACGAAGAACACAATGGACACAAAGCGTAGCGTACACCGGTTTCGCTTAATATTTGTTCAAAAGAAAAAAGGAGCGGGAAGGAAGTGCAAACCCTGCACGCACCCGGATATTGTTGTTGTGTACGCTACGCTTTGTGTCCCTTGTGCCTTGGTGGTTTTAAAAAAATAAAATCGGTTTTACGCGTATTTAACGGGAAAATAATCCCCGGAAACCCCCATCAAGCGAGCACCAAATCCTTAATTTTGCAACATGAACAAACCTCTGATTCTTGTCACCAACGACGACGGCATCATCGCACCCGGTATTCGCAAACTGGTGGAAATTGCCTCCGAACTCGGCGAAGTGGTGGTCGTCGCCCCCGATTCTCCTCAAAGTGGCAAAGGCCACGGTATTACCATCCATGATCCGCTGCGCCTGAAAAAAGTAAAGGTGTTTGAAGGGATTGAAGCATGGGAGTGTTCGGGCACCCCGGTCGACTGCGTCAAACTCGCCAAACATGTGGTACTAAAAAACCGTACCATCGATCTCTGTGTGTCGGGTATCAACCACGGCAGCAACGCCAGTATCAATATTATTTACTCGGGCACGCTGTCGGCAGCCATGGAAGCAGCACTGGAAAACATCAAGAGCATCGGCTTTTCGCTCGATGACTTCAGTTTTGATGCAGATTTTGCACCTGCCACGCCCTGGATTCGGAAAATAATGCAATATGCACTCGAAAAACCATTCGAATCAGGCAATTTATTGAATGTAAACATTCCAAAATTGCCTGCTGATCAATTGAAAGGCCTGCGGGTTTGCCGACAGGCCGATGGCCGCTGGGTGGAAACCTTTGTGGAAGGCCGCGATCCTTCCGGGCATCCATACTACTGGCTGAGCGGACAGTTTGTCAACCAGGACCACGCAGAAGATACCGACATCGATGCCCTGAAGAACGGGTATATTTCGATCGTTCCATCTATGCACGACCTGACAAATTACAAAGCAATGGGCAGTTTGAAGGCGTTGGAACAGATTTGATGGCCAAAATCTACAATATAAGGGCGGCGTTTTCAGTTTCGCCCCTTATACAAACCTATCTACATGCAAAAACAAAATAAAATCTGGGTCGGCCTGCTCACAGGGATCCTGTTTCCTGCGCTGGCATTCATACTTCTGTATCAAATATTCAGTATTCTGGAAAAAATGGGCGCGGTGAGCAATAAAGGTTTTTCCCCCAATTTCAGAGAGCGCACCCTTGCCATTATTTCCCTTGCGGTCAATATGATCCTCATCAACCTGTACCGCCGCCGCCGCTGGGAACTGGCTATGCGCGGCATCGTCATCGCCACTACCTTGCTGGCGTTTGTATGGGTGTTCGTGTATGGGCTGAAACTCTTTTAGCGGGTGGTTATTAAGTTATTGGTTATTAAGTTATTAGGGGTTGATAAGGGTTTATTTTCATGTGCGCTTGGCCTTCCTTATTGTGTGGCCAATGCATACATGAAAATAAACCCTTATCAACCCCTAATAACTTAATAACCAATAACTGATAACTACTTGGCAAGAACCTTCGCCACCAGATCAGCCGCTTCCTGAAACTCGACGGCCCCCATTACTTCCAGGCCGGATTCGTCGATAATCTTTTTAGCGATATCGGCATTGGTACCTTGCAGGCGTACGATCACAGGCACCGGAATGGTACCAATGGCTTTATAAGCATCAACAACGCCTTGTGCCACACGGTCGCAGCGCACGATACCACCAAAAATATTGATCAGGATGGCCTTTACGTTTGCGTCTTTGAGGATAAAACGCATGGCGTTTTCCACCCGTTGTGCATCGGCGGTGCCGCCTACGTCGAGGAAGTTGGCTGGTTCGCCGCCCGACAGTTTGATCAGGTCCATGGTAGCCATGGCCAGACCGGCGCCGTTCACCATGCAACCCACGTTGCCATCGAGTTTTACATAGTTCAGGTCGTATTCCTGTGCTTCTACATCGGCCGGATCTTCCTCGTCGGTATCGCGCAGGGCTTCGAGGTCTTTATGGCGGTATAGAGCGTTGTCGTCGAGCGTTACCTTGGCGTCGACAGCGATGATACGATCGTCGGAAGTTTTCAGACAAGGATTGATTTCGAACAAACTGGCATCAGCGCCCACAAAAGCGGCGTACAGTTTTTGCACGAAATCGACCATTTCCTTGAAAGCCTGTCCACTCAAACCCAGGTTGAAGGCTACTTTCTGGGCCTGAAAGGCGCGCAGACCAATTAGCGGGTCGATGTGTTCGGTAAAAACCCGATCGGGCGTTTCTTCGGCCACTTTTTCAATGTCCATACCGCCGTCGGGCGAGTAGATGATGACATTGCTGCCCGAGCCGCGATCCGTCAGGATGCTGATATAGAATTCTTTATGTTCCGTAGGGCCGGGATAGAACACGTCTTGTGCCACCAGTACCTTGCGAACGAGTTTGCCTTCTGCCGAAGTTTGGGGCGTAACCAGTCGCATTCCGATCATGGCCTGGGCAATTTCTCCGGCCTGTTCGGGACTTTTGGCAAGTTTTACCCCGCCGCCTTTTCCGCGACCACCGGCATGTACTTGCGCCTTGACGACGCACCAGCCGGAATCATAGAGTTCTTTCAATTTTTTGGCGGCTTCAACAGCTTCCTGTGCATTGTAGGCAACGATGCCTTCCTGGATTTTTACACCATAGGACTTGAGCAATTCCTTGCCCTGGTACTCGTGTAGGTTCATCGAATATGTATGTAAATGGTTAGCGAAATGAATGGAGCGCTCAAAAGTAAGGCGATTTCATTTTTATATATGACCTGTGGCCTTTTTTTCAGGGGAAAGTTTTTCTCACATTATGCATTGGCAAGGCACATCCTTTTGAAAAATATACAATAATGCTTGCAAAAAGCAGGTTTTTGCCAATAATAAAATGAATATAGGGGTTAATAAAAAATATTTTTCTGAAATTCATTTATTATTTGAAATCGCTTTGTTTACCTTGCAACTGCCAAATTAGTCCTGACCATGAATACCAAGTTAAAAGTAGACCGCCAGTTCCTGTTTTTGCACGGGGACAACCTAGTTGTATTTAGCGAACGCGTACTGCGCAACACGCAGGCACAGCCACATGCCGATCGGGCATCCTGTATTCTCGAACGATTGAACAGCGCTACCAATTCCCTGCGAAGGGTACTTGCCGACCCCAATCTGAAAAGAAAAATGCGCACAGAGGCAGTCCGGGAGAAAGAGGCTGTTGTGCTGCACTACCTGAATTTGATGTCCGATTTTCTGGAAAACAACCTCCAATTCAAATCCGATATTTTCCTGTCAGGCTTCCGGCCCTACACCACACATCGCAAAGCGACCATCACCCGGCTGGAACAACGCATGGCCGCCAAAATGGCGCGCCTGGATGTAGCCAATGCCGAGGAAACTACCGGATAGTAATACCTTCGTCGTCGATCAGTTTGCCTTGTTGTACGCGGATGATACGTGCCGGAAAATTCTGTAGAATCCGGTAATCGTGTGTGGCGCACAATACAGCGGTGTTGTGCTGTTTGGCGAGGTTGCGCAGCAGCGTTAGCACATCGTCGCTGGTTTCCGGATCGAGGTTGCCGGTGGGTTCATCTGCCAGCAGGAGTATAGGTTTGTTCAACAGCGCGCGCGCAATAACCACCCGTTGTTGTTCTCCGCCCGACAGTTCATAGGGCATGGCCTGTTGTTTATGGATTAGTCCTACTTCTGTGAGTACTTCCTGCATACGTTTGTTCATGTCCGCTTCATCGGTCCAGCCAGTGGCGCGCAGCACAAACAAGAGGTTTTCTGCCACATTTCGGTCGGTAAGCAGGTTAAAATCCTGAAAAACAATGCCCAGTTTACGCCGCAGCAAATGCACATTTTTTCGGGTAATATCTTTCAGGTCAAAATCAGCCACCTCACCGTGTCCGGTGGTAAGCGGCAAGGCCGCATACAGCGTTTTGAGCAGGCTCGACTTGCCGCTGCCCGTTTTTCCGATCAGGTAGGTAAATTCACCTTCACCGATGTGCAGGCTGATATTCTGAAGAATGACGCTGTTGTCTTGCTGACAAATGTTCGCGTTGCTGATTTTTACGATGGACTTCATATCGTGTGTGGGGGAAGTGAATACGCCGAGGGCGTACATCTTTCAGCGACAAAAGTAAACAAAGGTTTGTAGTTAGGCGCTTAATCCAAGCACGTCCGACATCGCAAAAACACCTTTTTTTCCCTGTATCCACTGTGCCGCCAGTACCGCTCCTGCCGCAAAACCGGTTCGGGAATGTGCCTTGTGCTCGATGGTTATGTCGTCTACGGCGCTGCTCCAGCGTATCTGGTGTGTGCCAGGTACCTCGCCTTCCCGAATAGCGGTCACAGGTATTTCACCCGGGGCGGCGGGCGATGGAGCAAGTACCCAGCCGGATACACCTCCATGCGCTTTTATCAGTTCCTGCACTAGTGTCAGCGCCGTTCCGCTGGGTGCATCGAGTTTGTGAATGTGATGTGTTTCCTCTGCCGCGGGTGTGTATTCGGGCCGTGCAGCCATCAGTTGCGCGAGGTATCTGTTGAGTGCGAAAAACAGATTGACACCTACGCTGAAATTGGATGCCCACAACATGGCGCCGCCGTGTTCCCGGCAGTATTGCTGCGCTTCCGGTAATCGTTCATTCCATCCTGTTGTGCCGCACACTACCGGCACGCCTGCATTCAGACACAACATCACATGATCAAATGCTGCATCGGGCCGACTGAATTCGATGACGACGTCTGCTTGTTGCAGGAGTTCATCGTTCAGTGCGGATCTGTTGTCACGCGTGATGCGCCAGGCAATGTCGATTCCCTGCGAGGTGGCAATTTGCTCGATCGCTTTGCCCATTTTGCCGTACCCTAAAAGACCGATTTTCAAATTGTTTGAGTTGGAAGTTATGAGTTGGAAGTTATGAGTTATGAGTTATGAGTTATACTCACATTGCTTTCGGCCCCTCTAAAGAAAAAGCCTATAGCAATGTGAGTATAACTCATAACTCATAACTCATAACTCAGGAAAAAATGCATCTTCCACATGCCGGATTTCCAGCACCTGGTCGTTTTTCATTAAAACGGCGACAATATCGAAACGAATTTCCCAGTCGTAGTCAATTTGATCCATATAAATTCCGGCGGTGCGGGCCAGCAAGTCCTGTTTTCTGGCGTCGACGGCGCCTTCAGGGCCACCGAAGCCTTCTCCGGAGCGGGTTTTTACCTCTACAAATACCAGTAGTCGGTCATGCGCCCAGGCAATAATATCGATCTCGCCACGACCGGCCCGGAAATTGAGCGCGGCAATGCGATACCCTTTTTGTTGCAGGTATTCTGCGGCAATGGATTCGCCGAGGCGGCCGATGTGGAGAGTCGATTTGATAGAGGTGAGAGGTGAGAGGTGAGATGTGAGAGGTGGATTATTCGGGGTAAAGGAGGTATTTTTTGCGAATGGCTTTAAAAAGAGAGAGGTCGTATTGCCAGCCTGCACGAATGTCCGCTTCCGTTTTTCCGGCCATCATTTGTTCGCGCCAGGAACTGTTGCCTGCCAGCAAATCAAAAAAATGATTCTTGAGGAAAAACGACTCCCGATCGGGCAGGCAATCAAAAAACTCGAACAAATATTTCAAATTCAGTGCAGTATCCCGGCGCAAACTATCCATTGGAATATGCCTCAAATCCATGCCCCAGCACGTTTTCCCTTCCTGCGGCGGATTCCTGGCAGCATATCCTGCTGTAGGAATAAATGAGTAACTCCCTTCCGTGTAGTCCGGATGCCCGACCATCTGAAATGGCGCAGGCGTTCCGCGCCCGATACTCACCTCCGTGCCTTCAAAAAAACACAAGGAAGGATACAGCAACGCTGCGCGTGTATTGGGTAGATTGGGCGAGGTTTTTACAGGCAAATCATACGGTGTGTGGTGGGTGTAATTCAGGCATGGAATGACCTGTAAATCAATTCGTTGTGCCGATCCGATCCAGTATTCCCCGGCAAACAGCCGCGCCAGTTCCCCCACCGTGCATCCATGCACCACCGGAATAGGAGCAATTCCCACAAACGAAGCATAGCGCATGTCGAGCACCGGACCGTCTACATAATGCCCGTTCGGATTGGGCCGATCGAGTATGATCACCTGTTTGCCTTGTTCGGCGCATGCTTCCAGGATGTAAAACAGGGTACTGATATACGTGTAGAAACGAGCGCCTACATCCTGAATATCAAACACCACCACATCGATCCCTTCCAGGTCTTCGCAGGCTGGTTTTTTCTTTTTTCCATACAATGAAACAATGGGAATGCCGGTACGGGCATCCACATCGTCGCGCACGGTGACACCAGCGTCTTCACTGCCCCTAAACCCGTGTTCCGGCGCCAAAATGCGGTCGATGCAACAGCCCAGATCGTACAACGTGTCCACCAGATGCGTTTTTCCAACGAACGAAGAGTGATTGACCACCAGCGCAGTCTGTTTGTCGCAAATCAGATGTAACAGCGCCTGGGTTTGTTCTGCGCCCACTACAACACGTTGATTGTCATTGATTTGTGCTTGTGTAAAGACAGCAGTACACCACAGCCAGGCGGGCATGGTGAGAAAAAATTTCAAATAAAAAAAATTCAAAATCGACTTTTTCAAACAATTCGTGTTTACTGCTTTATTTTTGCTGCCCTGATCAGCGCCTGACACGACGCGGATTCCACTTTAAACTTGATCGAGCCGTGTATGCCATTGTAGACGTAGAAACCACCGGAGGTCAAGCCCGGTACGAACGCATCACCGAAATTGCCATCGTCTTGCACGACGGGCAAAAGGTCGTCGATACTTTTTCCACCCTGCTCAACCCGGAACGAAGCATCCCCTGGAGCATCACCCAACTGACCGGTATTTCCGACGAGATGGTGGCACAAGCCCCACGTTTTTTCGAAGTAGCCAAACAGATCGTTCAGATGACCGAAGGCGCCATTTTTGTGGCCCACAATGTATCGTTTGATTACAGTTTTTTGCGGGAAGAATTTGCCCGGCTGGGATTTCCCTACACCCGCAAACAACTGTGTACGGTACGAATGGCGCGCAAGGTGTTTCCCGGCTTGCCCAGTTACAGCCTGAGCAATCTTAAACGCCATTTCGGCATTCAGGCCGAACGCAGCCACCGCGCACTCGACGATACGCTGGCTACCGTGGCCTTGTTCGAACGCATCCTGGCTGCTCAACAGGGAGATGCCCTGCGCCAATTCATAGATCACGGCATAAAGGAAACCAAACTTCCGAAAAATATCACACTCGAACGCCTGCATTTAGTGCCCGAGCGCTGTGGTGTGTATTACCTGCACGACGAAAAAGGTAATGTCATTTATGTCGGTAAAAGCCTGAACATCCGCAAACGCCTCTTCGAACACTTCGCCGATTTTACCCCCAAAGGTGAAAAACTGCGCAATGGCGTGGCCGACATCAGTTATGAAGTGACTGGTAGCGAACTCGTGGCCTTGCTGCACGAGAGCGCCGAAATAAAACGCCTTTTACCACCCGTGAATCGGGCGCAACGCATCCGCAACTTTTCAGGCGGTATTTACACCTACACCGACCAGAACGGGTATCGTTGTTTTGCGGTGGGAAAACGAACTGGCAAAAATGTCCGACAACTGGAACTGGTGTCCGATTACCCCAAGATCGACAGCGCGCGGATGCACCTGCAAAGCGTGGTACGGCAGTTCGAACTGTGCTACAGACTCAGCAATCTGGACGCCTCCTCACATGCCTGTTTTCACTATTCCATCAAAAAATGCAAGGGCGCCTGTATTGGAGAAGAAACGCCCGAGTCGTACAACGAACGGGTAGAAATGGCCCTGCAAATGCTGAACAAGCGCCTTTCAGGCAGTTATTTCCTGATCGACCAGGGACGCAGCGAAACAGAAAAAGCCGTGATTGGCGTGCGCGACGGGTATTTCATCGGCTTCGGATACATCGAGCAGGATGCAGGGTTCAACAGCGTGGAAGATTTGTTGGAAACGCTCACGCCACCCGCTACCTACGACCCCGATGCCGCACGCATTATCCGCGTATTTCAGGAATCCAAAAAAGGCCTTCGCGTGATCAAATATTGAACTCGTCAGTTGGAATCTTTTCTATCAGATAAAATACGGACGCCGCAGCCGCAGCCCCCAGCAAAGGCCCGATAATGTACACCGGCAGGTCGGCCCAGAAGGCCATGCCCGAAATCATCCACGAGACTGCCAGCGCGGGATTGAACACCGCACCGCTGATATCGCGAAAGGCAACTCCCAGTGCCAGCACGGTCAGGCCAAGTAAAAAACCGCCTCTCGGACTCTTATCCGATTTTACCAAAGCGCTGAGCGCGACCATTGTCCACGCAAAAGCGCCGAGAAACTCTGCCACCGTTGCAGGCAGGCCTGCATTTTGACGAGGCTCAATTTCGGGAATGGAACTCAGGCTGCTTTCCATCAGAAAAACGGCTACTGTGCCGGCCAGAATACCGCCCAATACCTGCGCAATGACATAATACAGGATGTCGATGCGGTCAATTTTTCCCCTGATGAAAGCCGCAATAGACACTACGGGATTGAAATGAGCGCCGGAAATGTCGCGCGCAATGCCCGTCAAGGCAGTCAGCGCTGCACCCACGGCCACAGGCGCCAGGGCCGTGTAATTGCCGGTGGTCGTCAGAATGGAAATCAGAGCCAGAAAAAATACGCCGAAGAGTTCCGTCAGATATTTATGCATGAGCGATAAAAATTAGGTGCATTTTTGCCGGACGAATGTAAATGGAAATCCACATTCAACACCATAAATACAACACCATGTATCGACTACTTTTTTTATCCCTCTTCTTTATGCTGTCAGATGCCTTCCCGACCACCGCTCAACAGAAACTCACACCGGAACTGCTCTGGACCATCGGAAGGGTAGGGTTGGAAGATGTTTCTCCCGATGGGAAATATGCCCTGTATGGCGTACAACGTTATGATGTAGCCACCAATAAAGGCAGCCGAGTGTTGTACCTGCTGGAAATAAAAACCGGCGTCACGCGTGCCCTGACCGACCCGGATGAAACCAGTACGGATGCCGAATTCCGGCCCGACGGAAAAAAAATAGGCTTTCTGCGCGACGGCAAACTGCATGAAGTGAATGTGGAAGGCCCTTCCATGATCGCTGCTGTGAGCGACCTGGAAATCAATGGATTTCACTATGCGCCGGATGGAAAATCCATTCTTTTTGCCCAGGATGTAAAACTGGATCAAAATACGGCAGATCGCTACCCGGATTTGCCCAAGGCAAGTGGCCGCATCACAGATGGACTTTTATACCGGCACTGGAAATCGTGGCACGACTACGCGTACAGCAATGTTTTTTATGTGGGTTACAACAATGGCAAATTTTCCGGCGCGCCCATCAATATTCAGGGCAACGAGCGTTTCGACAGCCCGCTGACACCCGACGGGGGCATGGAACAAATTACCTGGAGCCCCAACGGCAAATGGATCATTTACACCTGCCGCAAACTCAACGGAACACAGGAAGCCCAAAGTACCAACAGCGACCTGTATGCCTATGAAATCGCTTCGGGTAAAACCCTCAATTTTACCCAACTGAACCCGGGATACGACCGCGACCCGGTTTTTTCGCCCGACGGAAAATTCCTGCTCTGGAACAGCATGGCCCGGCCCGGCTACGAGGCCGACCGCCCGCGCCTGATGATGCTCAACCTGGAAACCCAACAAACCGAAGAACTCTCCGCCGGATGGGCCTATGAAATGAACCACCCGGTATGGTCGGCCGATGGCAAGGTGATTTATTTCCTCAGTTCTGAAAATTTCACCTACCAGATTTATGAATACCGCTTGCAGGATAAAAAAATACGGCGCATCACCGACGGTATCCATGATATTACCAATTTCAAACTGGCTGGAAATGAATTGATTGCAACGCGGATTTCCATGACGGCGCCGGCGGAAGTATATGCCGTAAGCCCCGTGAACGGCGCTATGCGTCAGTTGTCGTTCGTAACGGATAATCCCTGGAAAAATATCACAAAAAGCAAGGTGGAGCGTCGCACGGTAAAAACCTTCGACGGCAAGGACATGAATGTTTGGATGGTGCTGCCGCCCGATTTTGACCCGAACAAAAAATATCCGGCCATTATCTATTGCCAGGGTGGACCGCAGTCGGCCCTCAGCCAGTTTTTTTCCTATCGCTGGAACCTATCGCTCATGGCGGCTCAAGGATATGTAGTGGTGGCGCCCTGCCGGCGCGGTATGCCGGGTTCCGGGCAGGCCTGGAACGATGCTATCACCGGCAAATGGGGCGATGCCATGAAAGACTACCTCAGTGCCACCGATGCTATTGCCAAAGAGCCTTTTGTAGATGCCGGCCGGATTGGAGCAGTGGGCGCGAGTTTCGGCGGATATGCCGTGTACTGGCTGGCAGGCAATCACCAAAAACGTTTCAAGGCATTTATTTCACACTGCGGCTTGTTCAACCTGGAGAGTTTTTACGGCACCACGGAGGAAGTGTGGTTTCCGCACTACGACTTTGAAGGGGCTTACTGGCAAACGCCCGTCCCGAAAATGTACCAGACCGACAGTCCGCACCGCTATGTGCAGAACTGGGATACGCCTATTCTGGTGATTCACAACGAACTGGATTTCCGGGTGCCTTTCAGCGAAGGCATGCAAGCCTTTCAGGCTGCTCAATTGCGCGGTATTCCGTCGCGTTTTCTGTCGTTTCCGGATGAAGGCCACTGGATGAGCAAACCGCAGAATAGTTTGCTCTGGCAAAGGGAGTTTTTTGGGTGGCTGGAGAAGTATTTGAAGTTCTAAGTCGTTAGTCCTGAGTCCTAAGTCTGTAGAATACACCTTGTTACTCATGGCCTTCTATTCATAAACGCCATACGTAATAAGGTGTTCTCTACGGACTCAGGACTCAGGACTCAGGACTTACGACTTAGTTGGTTATTCCCAATTTCGCTTTCACCTGCTTCGTCAAGTCCAGCGATTCGTCGGCGTATAGCATCACTTGCGCATTGGTATCAAAAACGAGCGAAAAGCCGTTTTCCTTGGCCACATCGTTCATGGCTTTGTTGAAACGCTCGAAGATCGGTTTGTATAGTTCTTCGCGTTTTTGTGCCAGTTGGGTGTTTACTTCCTGCTCGTATTTGGCAATCTTGTCTTGATCCTCCTTCAATTTGGCTTCCTGCGTTTGATAGTCATTGGGTGAAATGGTACCCTGTTCTTTTTTGCGCTGCAATTCGGTAGCCTTGTCTTGCAGTGCTTTTACCATATCCTGTCCGCGTTTGTTGAGTTGGGTCTGAAAAGCCTTCAGATCGCTGTCGGCGGCTTTTACTTCAGGAATAAGGGAAAGAATTTGAGTGGTGTTGCAGTAACCAAATTTTTGTGCGAAACCGCTAGCCGTAGCAAATGCCAGGGCGATGGTCAGCAGAATTGTTTTTTTCATAGTGAATTTAGTGAAATGTCGGGCAAAGGTATGTGCTAATAAGCAAGTGGCAAAATTCAAGAGGCAAGATGCAAGGGGCAAGATGCAAGGGGCAAGATGCAAGGGGCAAGATGCAAAAGGCGAGGGGCAAAGGGCAAAGGATATGGAGTGGGATTTTGCCTCTTGCCCCTTGCCCCTTGCCTTTTGCCCCTTGCCTCTTGAAATCAGCCTTTTTTCAGCATAGTCTTCACATCTTCAGTTTTGTCGTTGCGTTTGTCGGCATACAACATACCCGAAGCGCTGCCTTTTTCGAAGATAAATTCAAACCCTTTGTCTTCGGCAAATTTCTGGATAGCAGCATACACCTTATCCTGAATAGGTTTGATCAATTCTTCGCGTTTTTTGAACAAAGCGCCTTCCGGGCCGAATTTGGTGCGCTGGTTTTCGCGTACACTTTTCTCTTTGTTCATGATTTCGTCTTCGCGCTGTTTTTTCATATCCTCGCTGAGCAGCACCTGTTCAGCCTGGTATTTGCTGTACATGCCTTTTACCTGGTCTTGCTCCTGGGCAATTTCCTGGCGCCATTGCGTAGCGATTTTGTCAAGTTGTTCCTGTGCTTTCTGGTATTCCGGGAGGCTTTCCAGAATGGCCGTAACATCCACGAAAGCAATGCGTTGTGCGAAAGCGAAGGTCGACAACACGAAGGCGAACAAGGTGGTTGAAACGATTTTTTTAATCATGGCTTTGTAAATTGATTTGTGTAAAGGTTGATTGCGTTGGAATAAACTCCTGCAAACGGCTCTAGATGGGTCAAAAGTAGGAGTTTCAGAAGTTCAACGCCGACTTCTGACGTAAGTTCGGTGCGCGAAGTTGCATGCAAAGGAAGAACTATTTTGAGGTTTGGTTTTTAATTTGTTGATTATCAATTTTTTAAAATTGGAAGTGTGCATTTTCCTCAAAATACATTAACCACGGTTTAACCTGTCTTAAATCAATTTTAACGGGCTGGCAATGCACCGCTTAGCCTTGCTGACATGAGCGGGGTAACAGATTACGGGTGGAAAGCGTACCTTCGCGGCCCAAATTAACAGCCTAACCAAACTTTACCTGACCGTGCACCTGATCAGCCCTGCGCTCCTGTCTCTTGAAAAAATAGGCGAAATTTTATCCCGCCAGGTTCCCTTGCAACTGTCCGACGAATCTACCGAACGTATTCGGGCCTGCCGGGCATACCTCGACCGAAAAATTGCCGAATCGGACGAATTGTTTTACGGCATAAACACCGGTTTCGGATCCTTGTGCAATATTCGTATTTCAGACGAAGACATCGAGCAATTGCAATACAACCTCGTGGTGAGCCATGCCTCGGGCACGGGTGATGTGGCGCCGCCGGAAGTGGTGCGTATCATGCTCCTGCTGAAAGTACAGAGCCTGGCCTACGGCCACAGTGCTGTACGGGTGGAAGTGGTGCAGCGCCTGATCGATTTTTACAACGAAGGTATTTACCCGGTGATCTACGAACTGGGCTCGCTCGGCGCCTCCGGCGACCTGGCGCCCCTGGCCCACCTGAGTCTGCCACTCATCGGATTGGGAGAGGTGTGGTATGAAGGCCGCCGCCAACGATCGGATGTGGTACTGAAACTAAAAGGCTGGGAACCGCTGCGTTTTCAGGCAAAAGAAGCCCTTGCGCTGCTCAATGGTACGCAGTTTTCGGCGTCGTATGCCGTTTGGTGCCTGCTGGAAAGCCGCCGTTTGGCTCATCTGGCCGATTTCAATGCAGCCATCGGTTATGATGCTTTTAATTGCCGCCTTTCGCCGCTCGACGCGCATATTCACGAAGTGCGCCCGCATAAAGGACAGTTGAATACGGCCGCCGCACTCCGTAAAATGCTGGAAGGGAGCCAGATCGCCGCTATGGAAAAAACAAGCGTGCAAGATCCCTACGCCTTCCGCTGCGTACCGCAGGTGCATGGCGCCAGCCGCGATGCCATCGCACATGTGGAGCATATGGTGGGCATTGAAATCAACTCGGTGACAGATAATCCGAACATTTTTCCGGACGACGATCTGATTGTTTCCGGCGGCAATTTTCATGCACAACCGCTGGCTTTGCCGCTCGATTATCTGGCTATTGCACTGTCGGAACTGGGCAGTATTTCCGAACGCAGGGTGTATCAGTTGATCGGCGGGCAGCGCGACTTGCCGGCTTTTCTCACCGATAACCCGGGACTTCATTCGGGCATGATGATCGCGCAATACACCGCAGCGGCCATCGTCAGCCAGAATAAAACACTGTGTGCACCGGCTTCGGTCGACAGCATCGTATCCTGCAACGGACAGGAAGACCACGTGAGCATGGCTGCCAATGCCGCTACCAAAGTGCGCCGCGTGGTACTCAACCTCGAACGCCTGCTGGCCATCGAATGGATGGTAGCCATGCAAGCCCTCGATTTCAGACGGCCCCTGCGTTCTTCCGATCTGATTGAAAGGGCATACACGGAATACCGTAATTATGTTCCGCGCCTTGCCGAAGACCGCGTGCTCAGCGTCGACATCGATAAAACCATCCACTTCCTCCAATCCTCTCACTTCTAACTGTTCACCTCTCGCTTCTCACCTCTCACCTCTCACCTCTAACACGGCCGCCACCGCCACTTTGTCCCTCGTTTCAAAATCGCCCTGCACGATGGTAAAAGGCAGTTTTCTTTCTTTCAAAATATCGTGCAGTCGCTGGAACATCCAGTCTCGCCGGTGTTCGTACTCGCGCAGTCCGTCGTTCACCCAGGGAATATCGGGCGCCAGCAGCAGATAATGGTCGTAGTGTCGTTGTCGGCTGGCCCATTCGATCCAGGGCTGGCAAACGCCGTTGAAGTAAATTTCACTCCATACTTGTGTGACAATCAGTTCGGTATCGCAAATGAGTACGCCGTTGGCCTTTGGCGCCATTTCATCTTCCCGGTACAATTGTCCGCCTGCTATGTGTGCGAAGTCGAGTTCGGTGAGGTCCATGCCGAATTTTTCACAATAGGTGCGGCCGTATTCCTCCACAAAAACGGTTTGAAAATGACGGGCGAGGTATTCTGACAGATAACTTTTGCCACAACTTTCGGGGCCAACAAGTGCGACACGTTTTACCGGACGGGATGTTTCAGACATAGGATCGATCGTATTTTTTACGTGAAGATAGAAATGCACCAACTTTCTTAAAAAATCGGACGTCTATTGTGCAATTTTTCCCCTACTTGCATCATTTGACTTTGTACGTTTGCAATATCAGAATTCACCCTTTCAAATGCTAAAAATGCCCAACCTCCGCCATCAGACAAGTATGTGGCTTGTTTTGACCATACTTGTATTCATTTCCGCCTGTAAATGGCTTGGAACCAAAGAAAATCCTTCACCTGTAAACACCTCCACCACAATGCCTGACCCAAAACCCGCTTCTACACGGGACTATGCCGACGACTGGAAAATAGTAGACAGCCTTCAGACAAAGGGTTTGTTCAAAAGCGCGCTGGAAAAAGTTGAATCCATCCAGGCGCGGGCAAAAGCAGATAATAATCAGCCGCAAGTTGTCAAGGCATTGTTATTCCGCGGAAAATACATTTCCCAACTGGAAGAAGACGGCTTTGTCTCAGCCATTCAAATGCTGGAAAAAGAGGAAAAGGCAACGTCTGTGCAGCCTGAAAAATCCATTTTGCAAAGCATTCTGGGTGAAACGTATGGCAATTATCTCTCGCAGCAGGGCTGGCGCATTAAGGACCGAACCCCGATTCCTGATGGAGAAGGCGGCGACATCATGACCTGGTCGGCCGCTCAACTGGAAAAACGGGCCCAGGAACTTTACCTCGCTTCCGTTCAAAATGAAAATGCGCTCAATAGCATTTCTATCAAGGATTTTGATGCCGTGATCACACCAGGTGTTCATGACTCCATTTCCAATGCTGCCTTGCGCCCAACCCTGTACGACCTGCTGGCACATCGTGCCATTGACTTCTTCAGCAACGACCGGAATTTTCTGACCCAGCCGGCCTATGCTTTCCAGATCGATCAGGAAAAGGCATTTGCCGACAACGACATTTTTGCCTACGAAAACTTCACCACGCGCGACAGCACTTCCGGAAAATGGCTGGCGCTGGGACTGTTCCAGAAACTGCTGCGGCGCTATGCCATCCAAAGCGCCGGCGATCAGACGGTTCAGCGTGCCCGCCTGGTCGATGTCGACCTGAGACGCCTGCAATTTGTATCGAATAACTCGGTGCTGGAAAATCGCAATGTGTTGTATATCAATGCGCTGGAACGACTGTACCGCAGTACGCCGAACCATCCCATTCAATCGGAAGTAGGCTATCAACTGGCGATTGCGCTGTACGCTTCGGAAGGAGAAAACAAGGGAACCAACATCAAAAAAGCCGTTTCGCTGTGCGAAGAAGCCATGCGCCTGCACCCGGGTAGCCATGGCGCAAAATTGTGTGAGGAGTTGTTACGGCAGATCAAAATGGTCATTCTCAATATTCAGGTGGAAGATGTGAATCTGCCGGGAAAAAGCAGCCTGGTACGCCTCGAATTCCGCAACCTGACCAAAGCCTATGTAAAAGTGGTGCGTGGCAGTTCCGAAGAGGTCAACAAAGTCAGCCAACTACGCTATGAAGAGCGTATTCCCAAGTTATTGCAACTCAAGGAAGTGCAGCGCAAGGAATGGACGATTGCCGATCCGGGCGACTATCAAATGCACAGCACCGAACTGGCGCTGGATGGGCTTCCCCTGGGCGAATACTGGATACTGGTGTCGGATAATGCAGCATTTGGGAACGCGGGCGGACATGTGTCGATAGCGCAGTTTTCTATTTCAGAACTGGCTGTTGTAGATATTCACCAACAAAACACCCCTTATTTTATTGTTACCAATCGCGCCAATGGCGCGCCCATGCGCGGGGTGAAACTGGAATTTTTTGAGTGGTACTATCGCAGTGATGGCACGACATCCAAATTGATCAAAACGGCAGAAAGCGACCAGGACGGCTGGGTGAACCCCGATTTGCCGCTCAATACCAACTTGTCTATTCGCGCTGTGTTTCAGCAGGATACCTTGTGGTCGGGCAATTCATATCATTTTGAAAACTACTACGATCAGGACGACTTCCCTGAAGTTCAGTTTTTTACCGATCGGGCCTTGTATCGCCCCGGCCAGATGGTGTATTTCAAGGGGGTAATATTTGACCGGGATCAGCAGAAAAAACCTGCTATTCTTGCCAATCGGGCTGTCACGGTGAAGTTGTTCGATTCCAATTCCCAGGAAAAAGGTACTCTTTCTCTCAAAAGCAATGAATACGGCTCGTTTCAGGGTGTTTTCACTGCACCTGCTTCAGGCCTGACTGGCTACATGAGAATTCAATGTGACGAAGCCAGTGGCGCCGCATTTTTCCATGTGGAAGAATACAAACGCCCGCGTTTTGAAGTAAGCACCAAACCCGTGGAAGGCGAGTTTCGCCTGGGCGATCAGATTACCGTAGCAGGTGAAGCAAAAAACTACGCCGGAAATGCCGTCGATGGCGCCGAAGTTCGTTATCGCGTAGTGCGTCAGGCGCGGTTTCCGTACTGGAATTGGGGCTGGTTCCGCAAACCCTTCCCGCAAAGCGATGACATGGAAATTACCAACGGAACCCTGACGACCGGCGCCGATGGTACCTTTAAAATCCCGTTTGAAGCCATTCCAGACCGCAGCATCAACAAAAAAGACCAGCCGGTTTTCGACTACACGGTCTACGTGGATGTAACGGATGTGAGCGGCGAAACCCGCAGCACCACCGCCAACGTGAGTGTAGGATATGCCTCGCTGAAAATCTCCTGGAACCTGAGCGAGCGCATGGTCATCGACAGCATGAAACATGTGACCCTCACGGCTACCAACCTTTCCGGGCGCCCTCAAACGGCACAGGGCAATATCACGATTTATCACTTGAAAGAACCTTCCGTTCTATACAAACAGCGCTTGTGGGAAAAACCGGAATTCCCCACCATCGCAGCCGACGACTGGGCGCGCATGTTCCCGGATATGGCCAGGAAAAATGAGGATGACCCAAAATTTTGGGATATCTACGAAAACTCGATGGTGGTGGTGGATTTTAATACAGGCAAACTCAAAGTTGTCGACCTGCACCTTGATCGCCTTACTCCCGGATATTACATGATAACATTGATATCCAAGGATAAAAATGGAGAAGAGGTAAAAATAGACCAGGTCGTACAAGTATTCGACTCGAAAAAACCGCAAACACGCTTTAACAACCCTGCTGTCGAAATAGAAAAGAACCCGCTGGAGCCGGGCGAAATCGCCCGTTTCTGGATGGGAGGTAAAGCGCCCAATCTGCAATTTTTCTTTGCCAGAGAAGGAAACAACGGCCTGGTATCGCGCCAGTGGGTAAAAACAAACGGCGCGGAAAAGGTAGAAATTCCGATCCTGGAAGCAGATCGGGGCGGTTTTTCCATGCACTGGTTTGTCATTTACAACAACCGGACGTATGGCTTCACCAATATTGGCGTGAATGTTCCGTGGAGCAACAAAGACCTGCAAATCAGTTATGAAACCTTCCGCGACAAACTGAGCCCGGGCCAGAAAGAGGAATGGCGACTCAAAATCAGCGGGCCTAAAAAAGACAAGGTAGCCGCAGAACTTGTGGCGGCCATGTACGATGCTTCGCTCGACCAGTTTATGCCACACACCTGGGATCGGATTTATTTTCCGATGCACAATTCTCAAGTAAACACTTCGGTGGCTACGTTCAATGCCCGCACCGGCGAAACGCATTTTACGCCCGACGCATACGAATATATCCAGGGCCGCCAGTACCCCTCGCTGAACTTATGGGGATTCCAGATGTGGAACACCTTCAGCAGGAGTTATGGTGATTTTGCATGGCGTAATGAAGTGATGGCAACTGCCCCCGCTCCCATGGCCGGCGGCAAAATGCGCAAGGCAGCCGTGGATACCGTTGTGACGTTCGACCCGGAAACTTACGAGGAAAAGGTACAGATTGTGCGCAACGACCTTGTTGGAGATGAACCCTCATCCATCACAGAGCCTCCGAAAACGGAATCCAATGGTGGTGTAACGCCCCGCAGCAACCTGAAAGAAACCGTTTTCTTTTTCCCGCAACTGCAAACGGACAAGGATGGCAACGTGGTGCTGAAATTTACGATGAACGAAGCGCTTACCCGCTGGAAACTGCTCACATTTGCCCATACCAAAAACCTGGAACAGGCGCTGTCGGTGAAAGAAGTAGTGACGCAGAAAGAACTCATGGTGATCACTAATCCGCCCCGCTTCCTGCGCGCAGGCGACTCCTTTGAGTTTGCTGCAAAGGTGAGCAACCTCTCGCAACAGGCCCTGCAAGGCAAGGCTACCCTGCAATTGCTGGATGCTGCTACCCTGAAACCTGTCGGCGAGGCTTTCAAACTCACTGCAACCAACAACAGCGTGCCGTTCAACGTGCAGGCTGGCCAGTCGGCCCCGCTGGCATGGACGGTGCGTGTGCCGGAAGATTTCACTGGCGCCGTTACCTGGCAGGTGTTTGCAGAAAGCAAACAGTTTAAAGACGGTGAAGAAAGCAGCCTGCCGGTGGTTCCCAATCGCATGCTCGTGACCGAAACGCTGCCCATTACCTTGCGCGGCAATCAGAACAAGACCTTTGTTTTCGGTAATTTTAAAAATGGCGGAAACAGCAGTTCTTTGGTTAACCATCGCTACACCATCGAATTTACCAGCAACCCTGTATGGTATGCCGTGCAGGCGCTGCCTTACATCATGGAATATCCGCACGAATGCTCGGAGCAAATATTCAGCCGTTTTTATGCCAACAGCCTTGCTTCCGGTGTAGTAGGGAAAATGCCGCAAATACAGCGCATGTACGAACGCTGGAAAGGCACAGACGCCATCAAATCGAACCTGAGCAAAAACCAGGAACTGAAATCAGCGCTGCTGGAAGAAACGCCCTGGGTGCTCGACGCACAAAGCGAAGAACAGCAAAAGCAGAATATTGCGCTGCTGTTCGATCTCAACCGCATGGCCGCCGAACGCGAGCGTACGCTGGGTGTACTGGAGGAACGCCAACTGGAAAATGGCGGCTGGCCCTGGTTCCCGGGCGGCAAGGATAGTTGGTACATCACCCAATACATCGTTACCGGATTTGGACACCTGGCTAAATTAGGTGTTTTCGACGCCAGCCAGGAGCAGGAACTGCCTGGAATGGTGAATGAAGCCCTTGGTTACTGCGACCGGAAAATCCAGGAACAGTACCGCGAACTGGAACGCGATGTGCAAGCCGGAAAAACAAAATGGGAAGACGACCACCTCGACGGTATGACGATTCAGTACCTCTATGCGCGTTCGTTTTTCCCCGTCGACCGCCCCGGCAAGGAACTGGCTTACTACCTCGGTCAGGCTGAAAAATACTGGCTCGGCAAAGGCATCTATCAGGAAGGCATGCTGGCCCTTGCTTTGCATCGCCACGGCCGTAATACTGCCGCCAGCATCGTTGCCAGCCTGCGCGAACGCGCTATCATGAAAGAAGAACTGGGTATGTACTGGCCTGTCAACTGGGGCTACTACTGGTACCAGTTGCCCGTAGAAACCCAGGCGCTCATGGTGGAAGTGTTTGGTGAAGTAGCCAACGACACCAAATCGGTCGAGGAACTGCGCATATGGTTGCTCAAAAACAAACAAACCAACCGCTGGGAAAGCACCAAGGCCACTGCCGAAGCGGTGTACGCTTTGCTCATCGGTACCGGAAAACAGGAAAACTGGCTGGCCAACAACAAACCGGTACAAGTGTCGCTGGGCGGAAAAACCCTGCAACCTGCTGAATCCGAACCTGGTACGGGCTATTTCAAAGAGGCCTGGACGGGCAAGGACATCAAGTCTTCATGGAGCAAAATTGAGGTAAAAAACCCCAATTCCAATATTGTATGGGGCGCCGCCTACTGGCAATACTTTGAAGATCTCGACAAGATCAGCGACTTCCAGAAAACGCCGCTGACCATCGTGAAACAACTGTTCCGGGAAGAAAACTCAGCGACTGGCCCGATCCTACAACCGATTTCCGAAGGCGCTGTGCTGCATCGGGGCGATAAAGTGAAGGTGCGCATTGAAATTCGGGTCGACCGCGAAATGGAGTTCGTTCACCTCAAAGACATGCGCGCTGCCGGTTTCGAGCCCGTAAACGTGCTGAGCGGCTATCGCTGGCAGAACGGCCTGGGCTACTATGAGAGTACCAAAGACCTGGCCACCAATTTCTTTATCGAGCACCTGCCCCGTGGTACTTATGTGTTTGAATATCCGCTCGTTGTGTCCCACCGCGGCGACATGAGCAATGGTATTACCACTATGCAGTGCATGTATGCGCCCGAGTTTTCGAGCCACTCGAAAGGGATACGGGTGAAAGTGGAATAAGAGTTATGAGTTATGAGTTATGAGTTATGAGTTTTACTCACGTTGCTTTTGGCTTTACTAATCGAGTTGCCAAAAGCAACGTGAGTATAACTCATAACTCATAACTCATAACTCATAACTTTTTTATCGTTTTTTTCGCCCTGCTTCTGATTCCCGCCGACTCAAACTCCAGTTGTTCCTCCAGCAGCAGCCGGAGTTCTTGTCTTAATTCCGGTATCTGGCGGGTAATTTTTTCCAAAACAGTCATCGATGCACAACGAATGGCGATCGGTTCTTTCGGATCAGACAGGTAATTGAAACAATGGTCTGCCAATGCGTCGTAATACTCAGCCGGAATTTCCACATCTTCAAAAACATTCAGGGTGTTTCTTTTGACAGCGTCGTGCACAGGTTGGTGGTCCATTGCTTCCAAAAGCATGGGGTAGTAGGGCTTCATCATATCCGGGTGCTTTTCTCCTACATACCGCACGACCCAGGCGCTGCGCTGGGTGAGGCGGTATTCGTCGCCTAGAAAAATGTCGATCAAAGCGGCCAGGCGGTCTGCGTCTGCGCCGATCCAGTGGACGATGCGCATGGTTTGTGCCTTGCTGTGTTCGAGCAGCAGCATATCGTGGAGGAAAGCGTGCGGTGTCATGATATGAATGGTGTTGTTATTGATTATTTACTATAGAGTAGTTCCCCGCAGAGTAGTTTCCCGCAGATTTCCGCAGAATACACGCAGATTTCCGCAGATCGTAGAGTACACATTATTCCAAATGATGAAAAAAATCAACGTGTACTCTACGATCTGCGGAAATCTGCGTGTATTCTGCGGAAATCTGCGGGAAACTACTCTGCGGGAAATAGACCCGATACCTGCTCACTCCTCATCCTGCTCCATCGTTCGCCCTTCCAGGGGCTGCACATGGCTGATGTCCTGCAAGGAAAAATCGGGATCCCACTCCCACAATCCCTGTTCAAATTCGCGGGTCATGAGCGCAATATTGTCGAGGTGATATTTGTGTTGCAGGCGAGGGAATCGGTAGCGAACCCACAACGACGATTCATCGAAAGGAACCCTGGTAGCGATACTTTCCCGAAGTGCAAAAATATAGGCCAGGCTTTCCGTGCGGCGTTGGAGCCAGTCGTTGATGCTCAGGGCCGGGTCGCCATGCCCCGGAATCATACGTGTAAACCAGTTTCGGTCGTGGATCACCGGAAGTTTTTCCAGCGTATTGACATAATCCACGCTGCTGTGGTAAATAAACGGGAACTCGACATTCGAGAGATAATCGCCGGCAATACAAAGCCCCAATTGCCATATCACGATCATCATACTATCCGCTGTGTGCCCGGGCGTCAGGTAAAACGTCATTTTCGTATTGCCCTGGCGGTACTGAACCCCGTCGCGAAACACCGTAAAATCGCCATTGGGAAACTCGATCGGGTAGGGGCGTTCCACATAATACTGCTCGTCGAATTCCAGTATCTGTTCAATGATTTTTTCCTTTTCCGGATTGTCGGACATGGCTTTGGAAACAAACACCTTATCAGCCTCGAATGCTTTGTAACCTATGATATGGTCGTAGTCAGAATGCGTAAACATCAGGTACAAAGGCTTTTTTTTGCGAATTCCTTCCACATAATGCCTGATAGCCAGCACCTCATCGGGCAACCAGCCCGGGTCGACCACAATAATGACGTCATCGGTGCTAATTACCGTTGAATTCGTCATAAAAAGGGCGCTTTGAAAGATCGTGATATTGGGATCACGAAAGATGATTTTATTCATAGCAGGTCTCTTGTTGAATATGTCGGGTACTCCGCGTTGAGTCTGCCCGAAATTGACTACTTTTGCGGCTCCTGTCTTCGGACAAAAGTAATCAAAACAAATTCCTTTCGTTTCATCGGCGCCCAAACACATCCGTATTATTTTGCAAAACGGGCAAACCGTTTGTACATCAAGTTGGTTATCAAAGGTATATGCCTTTTGATACGCCCGAAGAAATGAAAAATACAGCACTGGAAATTTCAAAAAATGGGAAATATAGTAGCCATTGTGGGCCGACCCAACGTCGGCAAATCCACCTTGTATAATCGCCTTGTCGGCTCGCGCGATGCCATTACCGACGACTTTTCCGGCGTGACACGCGACCGGAAATACGGATTTTGTGAATGGAACGGCAAACGTTTTACCGTGGTCGATACCGGCGGTTTTGTACACGGCTCCGATGACGTGTTCGAAGCGGCCATTCGCAATCAGGTTCGTATTGCGCTCGATGAGGCAGCCGTGGTACTGTTTATGGTGGATGCGCAAACGGGCATTACCGACCTCGACGAAGAAATTGCCAAAGGGCTTCGGCGTGGTAAAAAACCAGTGTATCTGGTCGTAAACAAGGTGGACAACACCAAAAACATGCTCGAAGCCAACGAGTTCTGGGGCCTGGGTTTCGACAATACTTTCTTTATTGCTTCTATCAGCGGCAGTGGCACGGGCGACCTGCTCGATGCCGTGGTGGAACACATTGAAAATGAGGAACCCCTCGAAACAGAACTGCCCAAATTCGCCATTGTCGGCCGCCCGAATGTAGGAAAGTCATCGCTGCTGAATGCCTTGCTGGGTGAAGACCGCAATATCGTAACGCCCATTGCCGGCACCACACGCGACCCGATTCACTCCACCTACAAGAAATTTGGAAAAGAGTTCATCCTGATCGATACCGCCGGAATCCGCAAAAAAACCAAGGTGGAAGAAGACCTCGAGTTTTATTCTGTCATGCGCGCCATCCGGGCTGTGGAAGAATCCGATGTGTGCCTGATGGTACTCGATGCCGAACAAGGGCTGGAATCGCAGGACCTGAATATTCTGCGCCTGGCCCAGAAACGCCACAAGGGCATTGTGATCCTGGTGAACAAATGGGACCTGATCAAAAAAGAAACCAACACCGCCCGCGATTACGAGGCAGCCATCAAGAACAAACTTGCGCCATTCAATGACGTGCCGGTGCTGTTCATTTCCGTGCATGAAAAACAACGCATTTTTCAGGCCATCGAAAAAGCCATTGAAGTGTACGACAACCGTTCGCGTCGCATAAAAACCGCCGAACTCAATGAATATGTGACAGAAGTAATCGAAAGAACGCCTCCACCATCGGTGAAAGGCCGCTTTCCTAAGTTCAAATACGTTACACAATTGCCGACACCGTATCCGTCGTTCGCTTTTTTTGTTAATAACCCCAACTGGGTGCGCGATTCTTACGTCCAGTTTCTGGAGAACAAATTGCGCGAACACTACGATTTCTGCGGTGCACCAATGGAAGTATATATGCGATCAAAAACGTGATAAAAGTTATGAGTTATGAGTTAGGAGTTATGAGTTATGAGTTTTACTCACTTTTCTTTTGGCCACTCTATTGAAGAAGCCAAAAGCAAAGTGAGTAAAACTCATAACTCATAACTCCTAACTCATAACTCCACCCAACACTGCTTGCCATGAAAAAACACATCTACTACTGTCTCGGAGCATTTTCGCTCATTTTTTCGGCGTGTAAAGATCAGCCGGAAGCCATACCCGCCTACCTCCAGTTGCAACCTTTCACGGTGAATGCGCCCGGCGGGGCTGCTTTTCAGAAAATTACAGATGGCTGGCTGTATGTAAACGGCGAGTTTTTAGGCGCATATACCCTGCCGGCCAAAGTGCCGGTGCTGGCAGAAGGGCAGAGCGAAGTGTGGGTGTTCCCCGGTGTGAAAAAAAACGGGCTGCTCGTAACGCCGGACCTTTACAGTTTTATGGTTCGGCACGACCAGGATTACAATCTCACACCCGGCCAGACGACGGAAGTAAAACCCGTTACCCAATACGACGACAATACGCAGTATGCCTGGGATTTGACGCGTTCCACGTTTGACGGCATCGGCACCATCTTGCTGGAAAACCGCGACACGGATGCAGGTAAAAATTTTCAGGTAACAGAAAGCGGTGCATTCGGCGGTACGGGCCGTTGCCTGCTCATGGAAGTAGATACGGCACACGCGCTCATGGAAATTGTGACAGAACAGGTGGAATTGCCGAATCAGGGTGCTGAACAAACCTGGCTGGAACTGCACTATCGCAACGATATTCCCTTCGAACTGTGGGTATTGGGCTCCGATGGCACCCAAAGCAACGAACTCAGCCAGGCGGTCTATCAATTCAACGTGTCGGAAGACTGGAATAAAATTTATTTCAACCTCACGGAATTCGTGGTTGCCCTTCAGCAGACCAAATATCGCCTGTTTTTCAGGGCTCAATTGCCAAAAGACAATACCGGGAAGTACACCAAAGATAAAGCCGCTGTTCGCCTCGACAACATGCGCCTGCTGCATTTCTGACAACTTCTGGTAATTTTGCGGCATTCTTCACTGGCTACCCCGCCTATAAACTTACTGTTTTGCAGCGCCGACTACGTCAACGCGACACGCTTTTGTACGGCATCGCCGATTTTTTCATGGCTATGCTGGCCTGGGCCTTGTTTTTTCTCTACCGCAAATCGCTGGAAGGTGCTCCTTTGAGCGCCGAGGTGTTCCAGGATCCCAATTTTTACCTGGGCGTGGTGATGGTTCCGGTGGGCTGGGTGCTGCTGTACGGCATTTTTGATCAACATACGGACATCTATCGAATGTCGCGACTGACCACCCTGACACAAACGTTTTTTCTGTCGTTTCTGGGGGTTACCTTCCTGTTTTTTTCCCTGATTCTCGATGATGTGGTACGCGATTACCGCACGTATTATCACTCGTTTCTGGCCCTGTTCGGGCTGCATTTTCTGCTGACGTCCCTTTCGCGCATGATTCTGCTGACGCGTGCCAGCCGTCGCCTGAAAAGTGGAATGGTCACGTTCAACACCCTGCTGGTAGGTGGAAACCAAAACGCACTCGATCTCTACTGGGATATCAGGGGGCGCAAAAAAGGGCTGGGCAACAAGTTTATCGGATTTGTAGACACCAATGGCGGCAGCGAACAGGTGATGTCGGAGCACCTCACGCGGCTGGGCAACCTGCATGAACTGGACCTGCTGATCCGCCAGCACGACATTGAAGAAGTGATTATTGCCATCGAAACCTCCGAACACAACCGCTTGCGCGGCATCCTCAATATTTTATTCGATTTTGGCGAACAGGTGCTGGTCAAAATCATCCCTGACATGTACGATATCCTGCTGGGTACGGTAAAAATGAACCACGTGTATGGCGCTGTGCTCATTGAAATCAGGCAGGAACTCATGCCCAAGTGGCAGCGCATCATCAAACGATTTCTGGATGTGACGGTGAGTATTCTGGCCTTGATTATCCTTTCCCCATTGCTGCTGTACACCATTCTACGGGTGCGACTTTCTTCCCCGGGCCCTATTTTTTTCGAGCAGGAGCGTATTGGCATCAATGGTAAACCCTTCAAAATCATCAAATTCCGTTCGATGTTTGTCAATGCGGAAGAAATGGGCCCCCAACTTTCTACCGACAACGACCCGCGTTGCACGCCCTGGGGCGGCATTATGCGCAAATACAGGCTCGACGAGTTGCCGAATTTCTGGAACGTGCTGCGCGGCGATATGTCGCTGGTAGGCCCGCGCCCCGAACGCCAGTATTTCATCGATCAAATTGTGGAACACAACCCACACTACAAACACCTGTTAAAAGTCCGCCCCGGCATCACTTCCTGGGGCCAGGTGAAATACGGCTATGCCTCCAATGTGCAGCAAATGTTGCAACGCCTGCGTTTCGACCTGCTGTATATCGAAAACATGAGTCTTGCACTCGATTTTAAAATCATGTTTTATACGGTGCTGGTGTTGTTGCAGGGGAGAGGGAAATGAGAGCGGATTTTGTGTTTGGGTGTTTTAGTGTTTTTGTGTTTTTGTGTTTTGGAGGCTTCGCGCTTGGCAGGGTGAAATAGGTTGAGATGTTGAGGGGATGAGGGGGTTGAGGGGTTGAGAAGTTGAGGCTCAACCCTTCAACTTCTCAACCCCTCAACTTCTCTTCACCTCAACCCCCTCAACCCCCTCAACCCCCTCAACCCCCTCATCCCCTCAACATCTCAACCCCTCAACATCTCAACCTATTTCACCCTGCCAAGCGCGAAGCCCCCAAAAACACCAAAACACTAAAACACCAAAATACAAAAACCCCAAAAACCCCAACAATGCATGACAACTAGGTTTCGCCGCATCGCCTTTTTTCTTTCGATGGCCCTGTATGCTGTAACCGCTTGGTTTAGTGAAGGTTATCACCACCCGGACGAGCATTTTCAGGTCATTGAACTGGCCAATTACAAACTTGGCGGCACTTCGCTGCAGGAGTTGCCCTGGGAGTATGAGGCGCAAATTCGGCCCGGTTTGCAACCGGCGCTGGCATACGCTATTATTCGTGCGGCACAAGCACTGGGCATTTCCGATCCTTTTTTTCAGGTTTTTTTAATGCGCCTGCTGAGTGGCGTGCTGGCTTGCATACTGTTTTTTGCATGGGCGCGACGGCTCGATGCGGAAGATAAAAATGCGGGAGATGCACTCCGCTGGATGGCTTTGTTACTGTGGTTTGTACCCTATCTGTCCGTACGTTTTTCTTCGGAAAATATGGCCGGATTGAGTTTTGTGGCTGGAGCGCTGTTGCTGTTGCAAGGGCTTGAAAAGCAGGGCTGGAAGGTGTTTGTAGCAGGATTTCTCCTGGGTCTGTCCTTTTTCTTCCGCTATCAAATGGGTTTCGCGCTGGCAGGCCTGGCAGTTTGGCTTTTGTGGCATTCTTATCAAATTAGAGCGGGTATCCGGCCGATATTATGGTTGTTCTCAGGGTTCGTCGCAGCCTGTATTCCGGGATTTGCAGCAGACATCTGGCTGTATGGAACGTACACCTTTGCACCTTACAACTATTTCATTTCCAATATTGTAGACAACAAGGCCGCCTACTGGGGCACTTCTCCCTGGTGGTATTATCTGGAACAAACCGTGCTGACGGCTACTCCCCTGGTTGGTCTGTTGCTGTTGTTGTTGCTGGTAAATGGCCTCCGCAAAAAACGGGACAACGTATTGGTTTGGAGCCTGATGCCGTTTCTGCTCGCTCATTTTGTAGTAGGGCACAAAGAAATGCGCTTCATGTACCCCATGTTGCTGCCCATTCTGGTGCTCGCTGCCTGGGGATGGGCAGATGGGCGGAGCCGACTGACGGCTCAAAAGCGCTTGTGGCGCTGGGTACGCCCTCTGGTGGTTGTTACGCTTGTGGTCAATTGCCTCTTGCTGCCCGTACGCAGTCTGCTGGCGGCTCAGGAGTCGGTGGCTTGTTTCCATTTCCTGTATCGCTATGCTGAAAAAAATCCAGTGACGGTGTATTCCCATAAAAAACTCCTTTATGAGTCGGTGGGATTGAATATGAATTTCTACCGCTCGCCGAATATTCACAACATCATGTACCTGAATGTTCGGGCAAAAAATATTCCGGCAGGTTCCTTGCTGCTCTCGCAAGACCTGATCCTCAAAAATCCGCCACCCGGGGCACAAACCACGCGTTTGTACGCCTATTTCCCCGAATGGATTTTGAAGGTAAATGTGAACGACTGGCAGAGCCGGACGCGGATGTGGAGCCTGTATCGAGTCCTGAGTCGTAAGTCCTGAGTCCTGAGTCTGTAGAGTACACCTGATTTCCCTTGGCTACCATTCTATTGATGCCAAGGGAAATCAGGTGTACTCTACAGACTCAGGACTCAGGACTTACGACTCAGGACTTACCTAGCATACCACATTAATCATCCTTCCCGGCACAAACACCACCTTTTTGGCGGGTTTGCCTTCCATCCATTTCTGCACCTGTTCGAGTTGCAGGGCGGCGGCTTCCGCGTCGGCAGCGCTCACGTCGGTAGGCAGTTCAATGGTCGCGCGCAGTTTGCCGTTGATTTGGATCGGGAACACATAGGTGTCCGATTTGAGGTAAGATTCATCCAGCGCGGGCCAGGAGGCATCGCAGACAGTGGAAGAATGACCCAGCAAATGCCAGAGTTCTTCTGCCGTATGCGGGCCGAAAGGTGTCAGCATGATGACCAGCGGCTCCAGTACGGCGCGTTTTGCGCTGTTTAATTTGCGAAGTTCGTTGGTAGCGATCATGAAATGACTCACACAGGTGTTCATACTGATGCGCTCGATATCGTCGCTCACTTTTTTGATGCAGGTGTGCAGGATCTTCAATTCGTCTTTTGTGGGCGCTTCATCGCTCACCGAAAACTGGCCGGCAGCATTGAAAAACAATCCCCAGAATTTGCGCAAAAACGCACTCACACCACTGATACCCTGCGTATTCCAGGGTTTTGCATCGGTGATGGGGCCCAGAAACATTTCAAACATCCGGAAGCAGTCGGCGCCGTATTCCCGCACCATATCGTCGGGGTTGACCACATTGTACTTGGATTTGGACATTTTTTCCACTTCCCAGGTGCAGTGGTACTGGCCCGATGCATCGAGTTTGAAATTGGCTTTTTCAAACTGTGGCATTTTGCGGGCTTTGTCCAGTTGGAGGATGTCATCCACCACGATGTTTACATCCACGTGCAGTTTTGTAAACGAATCGGGATGGTACTTGTGCATCAGGTTGTGCGACACGTACAACTGCTCGCAAACGGGTTCTTCTGTCGGCAGGATATATTCTTCCGAACTGGCGATGGCCTGCCGGATAATTTCCGCGATGTTTTCCGGCGCATTGATATGGTCGATCAGTTGTTCGCTGTACAACACCAGCAAGCGTTTGCCATCGGCCTGTGCGGTGCGGTACACGCGTTCGATTTTATCCGCCTGTTTGCGGGAGGTCACCTCAATCACCAGATTATTGGTGGAAAAAGCGAAGTCGTACTGATGTTCTTCTTCAAATTCGGCCTTGACGATCGACATGGGGCCCATTTCCGCGAAAAACGGATTCAGCACTTTGAGTACGAGGTATTCTTCAAAAAAGCGCTCTTTGGCCCGGAAAACGAAATTGGAACGCCCCTGAATCATACCCTGATTTACCAGTCGTTTGGCAAATTCACGGTGTGGCACGAGGTTCAGGTCGTACAGGTAATGATTCCAGAAACGGCTGTACAGCAGGTGCCCTACGGCATGCTCGGAGCCGCCGAGGTAAAAATCCACCTGTTGCCAATAGTTGCCGGCCTCTTTGGAGCAAAATGCACCGTCATTGTGCGGGTCCATATACCTGTAGAAATACCACGAAGAACCAGCCCAGCCGGGCATGGTCGACAGTTCGTATTCGTAGCCTTTGTAGTTCCATCCCTCTGCACGGCCGAGGGGTGGCTCGCCGGTTTCAGTGGGCAAATACTTGTCGATGGCAGGCAGCACCAGCGGCAGGTCTTTTTCATCGATGAGGTATGGCACGCCGTCTTTCCAGTAGGCAGGCACGGGTTCGCCCCAGTAGCGCTGGCGACTGAACACCGCATTGCGCAGTTTGTACTGGGTTTTTCCCTTGCCGCGTTTGTTTTCTTCCAGCCAGGTAATCAGTTTTTGGGTCGCCTCTTCATAATTCAGGCCATTGATAATGCCTGAATTGATATAACGGCCTTCTTTGGTCGCATCGGCAGCCGTTTCAATATCTTTCTGACTATCGAGAATCGGGATAATCGGCAGACTGAAATGCGTGGCAAAATTCCAGTCGCGCTGGTCGCCGGAAGGCACGCCCATCACGGCGCCAGTGCCGTAGCCGGCCAGCACATAGTCGGCAATCCAGATCGGCACACGCTCGTTGTTGAACGGATTGATGGCGTAAGCGCCAGTGAAAGCGCCCGTAACCTTTTTGGTTTCGGCCATACGATCCACCTCCGAACGCGCGGCCGCCCATTTCGTATACGACTCAATATCAGTGCGTTGTGCGTCCTTTGTAATGGTGTTCACGAGATCATGCTCGGGCGCCAGCACCATAAACGTAACGCCATAAATCGTGTCAACGCGGGTGGTGAACACTTCGATTTGCATACCTGCATGGCCTTCCACATCGAAGCGCACGGAAGCGCCGACGGAGCGGCCGATCCAGTTGCGTTGCTGTTCCTTGATGGAATCCGACCAGTCGATTTCTTCAAGCCCCTCCAGCAGTCGGTCAGCATAGGCCGTAATGCGCATATTCCACTGATTCATCAGTTTGCGCTCTACAGGGTGGCCGCCGCGTTCGGAAACGCCATCTTTAACCTCGTCATTCGACAAAACGGAACCCAGCGCCGGGCACCAGTTCACATACGCTTCGCCGGGGTAGGTGAGGCGGTATTTCAGCAGCAGCAATTGCTGAGCGCGTTCGTCCATGGCATTCCATTCCGATGCACTGACAGCGGGCGTATCGTCGTCGCAAACAGCGCGTACGCCGGAATTGCCATTTTTGGAAAAAATCTCCATCAGGCGGCTTACAGGCTGGGCTTTGTTGGCATCCAGGTCGTAGTAGTGGTTGAACAATTGCATGAAAATCCACTGCGTCCACTTGTAATAAGCAGGGTCGCTGGTACGCACTTCCCGGCTCCAGTCGAAGGAGAACCCAATATTGTCCAACTGTTCGCGATACCGTGCAATATTTTGTTCGGTAGCAACCTCCGGGTGTATGCCTGTTTGAATGGCATATTGCTCTGCGGGCAGGCCGAAAGAGTCGTAACCCATCGGGTGCAGCACATTAAAACCGCGCAGGCGTTTGTAACGAGCCAGAATATCAGTAGCGATATAACCGAGCGGGTGGCCCACATGCAGCCCCGCGCCGGAAGGGTAGGGGAACATGTCGAGGATGTAGAATTTGGGTTTATTGGATTGATTCTCAACTTTGTACGTCTGGTTTTCTTTCCACCAGTTACGCCATTTCGGCTCGATGTCGCTTGGACGATACTCCATTCTTGAAAGTTCGAAGGTTGATAATTCGCGGTATAAATCGATATGGAAACGGCGGTCGCTGCTGTTTTTGTTCCCTATCGGAGGCTACCATGCTTTGTTTTGCGGAGCTGCGAAATTAGGGCTTTTAAAGCAATTATATTTTTATTGGCTATCTTATGTTTGCTGTTGTAAAAAATATACGTGTTTATGGCTGCATCTTCTCCTTCGGAAACCACCGAATATCGACTCACTCAATACTCCCATGGCGCCGGCTGCGGCTGCAAAATTGCACCGCGCGTGCTCGATCACATCCTCAAATCGGCGTCGCCATCCACTGTTTTTCCGCAACTGCTGGTCGGAAATGAAGAACGCGACGATGCCGCGGTTTTCGATCTGGGCGATGGCACAGCCCTGATCAGTACCACCGATTTTTTTATGCCGATTGTAGACGACCCCGAGGATTTTGGCCGTATCGCCTCCGTCAATGCCATCAGCGACGTGTATGCCATGGGCGGAACACCTTTGCTGGCCATCGCAATCCTGGGCTGGCCTATCAATACCTTGCCGCCGGAAGTGGCCAATCAGGTCATCGAAGGCAGCCGGAAAGCCTGCGCCGAAGCGGGTATTCCGCTGGCTGGCGGGCACAGCATCGACAGCCCCGAGCCGATTTTCGGATTGGCCGTGAGCGGTCGTTTACCCATCGCCCACCTGAAAAAAAACGGCGGCGCTACACCGGGCGCGCAATTATTTCTCACCAAACCGATCGGAGTAGGCATCCTCACCACGGCCCAGAAAAAAGGCCTGCTTCAACCAGAACACGCCCACATTGCCCCCCAAAGCATGAAAAAACTGAACAAAGCCGGTGCGCAGTTTGGCGCCCTGCCTTACGTGCAGGCCATGACCGATGTGACGGGTTTCGGATTGCTGGGGCACCTGTCGGAAATGTGTGAAGCCAGCAGTGTCAGCGCTATTGTGCATATCGACAAAGTACCAACCATCGATAGAAGCATCCTCGATCATTACCTGAATCAAAAATGTGTGCCAGGCGGCACGATCCGCAATTGGGATAGTTACGGACACAAGGTAGCCGGCGTCGACGATTATCGCCGCAACCTGCTGGCCGATCCGCAAACCAGCGGCGGCCTGCTGGTAGCCATCGCCCCCGGTCATGAAGCCGATTTTAAGGCAGTGGCGGCAAACGAGGGTTTCGAACTGGAATCTTTTGGCTTTATGATCGAATCGCAAGACATCCTGATCACTGTTGTGTAATTGCCATGCTGTACTACGTCCTTCGCCGCCTCGCTTACGGTATTCTGGTGATGATTCTGGTGATCTGTACCATCACCGGCATCATTTACCTCGCGCCCGTTGATCCTGCCCAACTCACTTTCGGGCAGCGCAGCGACGCGTCCACGGTACAGGCAAAAACGGCGGAATTGGGCTTGAATCAGCCTTTATATGTGCAAATGGGGCGATATCTGGCTGATATTTCCCCGGTTTCCATCCTGGAGGACAGTCCTGAAAACAGACACAAATACCATTTCTTTCCGCTTTTTCACACGGCTTCCAACCAGGTGTGCGTACTTAAAATACCCTATCTGCGCGAATCGTACCAGTCGGGCCGCCCTGTTTCGGAAATTCTCGCCGATGCTATTCCTAATACCGCCTTGCTGGCAGGCATTGCCATGCTGTTTGCGACGCTGCTCGGGATCGGGCTGGGCGTATGGGCGGCTGTAAAACCCCACACGCTGATTGATCACCTGATTGCGGTGTTGTCCGTTTTGGGCTATTCGGTGCCTTCCTATGTGGCTGCCATGTTGCTGGCCTTGGTGTTTGGTTTCGCGCTGGGCGACTGGACCGAGCTGGATGTGCAGGGGAGTCTGTACGTACTCGACGATTTTGGCGATTGGGAACTTCGCTGGCGCAACCTGGTGCTGCCGGCCATTGCGCTGGGAATGCGCCCGGTGGCCCTGATTACACAACTCACGCGCAGCGCCATGCTCGATACCTTGACGCAGGACTATGTGCGTACGGCCACGGCCAAGGGTCTGCCGCGCTGGCGCGTACTGGTGTTGCACGCCTTGCGCAATGCGCTCAACCCGATTGTTTCTGCCGTATCCGGCTGGTTTGCGGCCTTGTTGACGGGGGCTTTTTTCGTTGAAAATGTGTTCAATTTCAAGGGTTTGGGCAGCGCAACTATCACAGCCCTGTTGAATTTTGACATTCCTGTCGTGTTGGGGTGTGTGTTATTTACCGTGCTGGTGTTTGTGGTGATCAACCTGCTGGCTGATTTGTTGTATGCCTGGCTCGATCCGCGGGTGGCTTTGTAGGAAAGCGTGACAGGATTGGAGAACGGATGAAACGGACTTTTTCGGATTAAAACGGATTTTTTTTATTGATTTTGAACACTCTACGCTTTGTGTCCTTTGTGAAACCGTGGTGTACTTTGTGGTTAAAAATTTTTACCACGAAGAACACGAAGGTTTCACAAAGGACACAAAGCGTAGAGTGTTCATATCATTAGTTGATCAAGCACTCCATTTTGCCAGCAACACAATCTGCCCCAGATGGTACGCATCGTGTTGTATAATGCCCTGAATTTGTTCGTAATACGTCATGCCGTTTGTCGGGTAAACCTGTTCCAGTTGCGCGGCATCGAGTTGTTCTAAAAACGCCAGCCACCGCGTTTGTGAAGCCTCCAGATGTTGCAGGACAGTTGCCCAGGCGGCTTCGGACGTATCCGTTACCGGCTCGATGTAGTTGCTGGAAGGCGTTTTAAGCACCTGCCCCTGCACGCGTTGCAGCACATTTTCGCGCCAGGCGGTGAGGTGTACCACGATTTCCCAGATCGTATTGCAATTCCCCAGGCGTCGTTGGGCTTGTTCGGCACTGATGCCATGTAATGTTTCTACCAAGGTAACGTCGATCCAGGGATGGCCGTTGTACAGGTTTTTGAAAAGAAAGAGGAGGCGTTGTGGTTCGGTCATGTTCATGGTTTTCGGAGGATTTTGAGTGCGTGATAGATGTCTTCTGCATTCGGTTTTCGATAGTAGGAAATGTGGCAAATTTCTGAAAACCAACTGAACAAAACTGCTCTGAAATTGAAATTCTATTCATGTTTACCCTCAAAATATATGCCTTATGAATATACCGGAATACACTTATCATACCGCCCATACCGCCGCTGACTTTACAGTAGCCGCCGACCTGTTCCGCGAATATGCCGCTTCACTGGATTTTGACCTCGGTTTTCAAAATTTTGATGCAGAACTGCAACAACTCGACCGACAGTACGGCCGGCCTGACGGTGCACTCATCTTGGTTTGGGAATCCAAAACAGGCATTGCTGTCGGTTGTGTAGGTGTCAGAAAACTGGAAGGCCACATCGCCGAATTAAAACGGATGTACATCCGCGATGCGCATAGAGGCAAAGGTATTGGTAAGGAGTTGATTAACAAGGCTTTACAATTGTCTGCCGAAATGGGCTACACCCGAATGCGCCTGGATACCCTTGGTACGATGAAGGCCGCGATTGCCTTGTATCGGCAGGCAGGTTTTTATGAAATTGAAGCATATCGGCACAACCCCAATGCCGATGTAAAATACATGGAAATCACCTTGACATAATTCGTTCCGGCACAAAAAAAATCCGCTGCCTCGAATATTCGAAGCAGCGGAAATATGAAAAAAACAACGGGTTTTATTCCCCTTACCGGGCGCTTATTCTTTCACAATGCGACGGGTAGCGATGCCTTTGTTGCCATCCTGAACGCGCAGCAGATACATGCCGGTCGGCAGTTGGCTCAGGTTGAGCGTAGCCTGGTTGCCCGACACATTTTCCTGTACCATGCGACGGCGACCGTCGATGTCGTACAGTTCGATGCGGCTGAGTTCGCCATTTTTCAGACCAATTGTAATAACAGCATTGGTCGGGTTAGGGCTCACCAGCATATCCAGCGTTTGGGCAGGCTGACGGGTGGAAGTTGAACCCTGTGTATTGAAGAAGCGGTTGGCCAGTAAGCCAGCGTCTCCGCTTACCAGGCTGTCGAGGCCACAGTTCTCCGTGATCCACTGCAGGAATTGCTCATCCGTATCGAAGGTCGGCGCTGTGAGCCAGCAGGCTGGAATGGTGGCTACGAACGAAGAATCGCAGTTTTGAATCATATATTGTAGGAACTGCTGGAAGGTCAGGATGTTGGCGGGCATATCCAGCAGACAAGTTGGAAGTTCCACAATGGTTGTATCCATTTCCAGCGGGCAGTTGTCCAAAGCGTAGCATACCACCTCATGCACACAAGTGAAAGGACCTGCATTGGCTACACAGTAATAGCCTTGTGCTACCAGATCGTCGATGGTTTGCTGTACGGACGCCGGGTCGCAAGGGTAATGAATGGTTGTATCGATCGGCAGCGGACAGTTTTCGAAAGCATAGTTCGCCACATCATCCACACAGGGGAATGGGCCTGCGCCTTCCAGACAGGTGTAACCCGCTGCAATCAGGTCGGCCTGATACTGACCCACCACGATCGGGTCGCAGAAACTGGTATCAATCGGCGGCTCACAATTGGCAAAAGCGTAGTCGAACACTTCGTCAACACAGGTGAAAGGGCCCGCATTGATCAGACAATCAAAACCTTGTGCGATCAGATCGCTTTGTACCTGAGCCACCAGCGCCGGGTCGCAGGGGTTGTTGCCGGTAGTGTCGATCGGTGTCGGGCAATTGGCAAAAGCGTAGTCCAGCACTTCATCCACACAGGTAAACGGACCGGCGTCGATCAGGCAGTCGAATCCTTGGGCAATCAAATCGGCCTGGAACTGGCCCACAATAACCGGATCGCAGGGGTAATGAATCGTAGTGTCGATTGGCGTTGGACAATTTGCAAAAGCATAATCGTACACATCATTGACACAGGCAAACGGACCGGCATTTTCGAGGCAGATAAAGCCCTGCTCGATCAGGGCAGCCTGCAATTGGCCGACTACGGCCGGGTCGCAGGGATTGCCACCATTGCCGCCGTTTGGATCGGGGCAGTTGAGTAGCACAAAATTGACCACCTCGTCGACGCAGGTGAAAGGGCCGGCGTTTTCCAGGCAAGTAAAACCTTGTGCCAGCAAGTCGCTCTCTACCTGTGCCACGGCTTCAGGTGTACAAGGGTTGTTGCCTGTGGTATCGATCGGGGGTGGGCAGTGTTCGAATGCGTATTCGAATACATCGTTGACACATTCAAAGGGGCCGGCGTTTTGCAGGCAGTCGAAACCCTGGGCAATGAGTTCGGACTGAAGTTGGGAAACGGAAGCCGGATCGCAGGGGTTGACCGGCTGTGCTGCTACATGATTTGCACCGAAGCAAATCAGCATGGCGAGGAAGAAAAAATGTTTGAACATTGTGTTGTAGTTGTTTTTGTGTATAAAGTTGAGCGCAAATAATAGGTGCGGTATTGACATGAAAATGGCTCGTCGCCTGCTGGCAACATCCTCATTTTGTTTGTTTTATGCGTCAGAAACGGGTTCTTAAACCCAATTGCAGCGATGTTCGCCTGAAATGTGCGCTGCTGGGCGCATTGCTTTGTAGGGCATCGCTGAGTCCGAGTATGGCCGAGGGCCTGAGTTGCAGATCGAGCCAGGAAGCCAGGCGATAATTGAGCCGCAAGTCGGCGTATGCGCCCAGTCCCAGGGTCTGTTTGTAAGGCATGTGTTGCAGGTCCATGACGTTGTTGGCCAACCCCGAATCTGCAATATGTCCCTGTATTTTCTTGTAAATATTAGCACTCATACCTGCCGTCATATCAAGGCTGAAACGATGGCTTTCCCAGAGTGTGCGCCCGAATGCCAGCCGCAGATCGGCAGCAGCGTACCGGTTGTAATACGTCGCTTTTACGGTTTGTGTGCCGGTGATAACCGTGTCGCCGTACACCCGTACCTGGGTGCCGATGGGCTCGTACTGCACCACGCCAAGCAACACGTTGGTCAGGGTGTATTCTTTCGATTGTTCGTATTGATACACAAACTGGTCGTACCAGGTGTCATAGCGCAAAGCGAGGTCCACATAATTGCGCTGCGACACTTCCAGCGAGATACCCAGGTCGGTGCTCAGGCCGGGCAGGCCAGACTCTGTGCGGGACCGGAGAGCGGCGTATTCGGCCTGTTCGGTGGTTCTGCTTTTGAAATTTTGTTGGGTCAGCAAAGCGCCGGCGCTGAGGTAGACGGTTTTGCGGATGGCTGTTTTCCGGGCCGGGCGGATGGGCGACAAATCGATTTTTACAAGCGGCAGCAGGAGTGTTTGGGATGGCCGCGCTGCCATGCCGAATGTTTTTTCCGGCAATACATCTATCCACCACATACGCCAGGGCGCAGGCATGGCCGGGGCCGGAGCCACCCATGTCAAGTCATTTCCCGCCTTCTCTTGCAAGGGTCGGGCATCTGAATCGGTACGGTCGTTTTCGGGAATCACTGCCGATGATGTGCTGCCGGAAACGGGCCCTTGTTCATATACGCTCGACTGCGCAGGGGCAGGCGAGGAAATGCTCAACATGTTTTTGTTCGAAGTGTCTGTTTTTTGGGTGTTGTCACTGGAATTTGAAGATTGTTTTTGGAAATTATAAGTTGACAAAGAGGGTTTGTCGGAAAAATTGGAAGCAATGGAAGACTGGCCGACAGCAGAGGTTGTGTGTTGATTTGTTTGAGTTAAAGTCGCGTTTTCCCGGATTGCATGGTGTGCGTTCGAGGCTCCGGAAATGGATGAATTCTGTTGTTCAACAGGCACATCTTTATCCTGAAAGACTACCTCCTGCGTCGGTAGTGGCATATGCGAACCGTTGCGTTTGCCCAGCAGCAAGCAGGTTCCGCAAGAGCCAATCAGCAGCAGGAGCAGCAGAACGGTAGCAGTGCGTTTCCATTTGCCCTGGCGCTTTTGCTGTTGTTCCTGCAAGGCCTCCCATGCCTCGTCGAGGTGGATGGGCGACTCGTAGTCGCGCAAGCGCTTTTTAATATGGTTGAAGTCCTCTTTCATGTCAGAAATTCATGCATTTAGCGGTTTTTTTTTGGTCGTTCAGTTTTTGCCGCAGCATGGCTTTGGCTTTAAAAAACTGCGATTTGGAGGTTTGTACACTGATTCCCAGGGTTTCGGCGATGTCGGCATGGCTAAAATCGTCCATGACATACAGGTTGAACACGGTTCGATATCCCACAGGCAATTCCTGTATGATTTCAAGAATCTGCTCTTCTGTCAGCTCATCCAGTCCGTTGATTTCCGGTTCGGCTTCTTCGGGTATATCTGGCAGCCGATCCAGTTCGACCCAGGCTGGCTGTTGTTTGCGCAGCATTTTCAGGGCGGTATTGACGGCAATTCGGTTGATCCAGGTTTCAATGGCGGCTTTTTCTGGATTGTATTGTTCTATTTTTTCAAAAACTGTCAGAAAAGTTTCCTGAAGTATATCTTTTGCATCCAGTCCTTTGGTTTCATACCGCCTGCAAGTCGTCAGTGTCCGGGGAGCGCATCGATTGAACAGCAGTCGCTGCGCCTGTGCGTCCTTTCGGACACATCCGGCGAGGATGCTGCCCAGGTCTTTCTCCCGGAATGATGAAAAAATACTGATGACTTTCATGAAAGCGGATATCCGAATCAGTGTGTTAGTTGGTTCTGCCAAAATAGCAAATGAAATCTCCCGAAATACCTTTGTATAGATGGCTGTTATCGTTTCGCATCAGGCCGCTGAGCCTTACCCGGGCCATGTCGAGGTGAAAGGTGTCGGTACCGATGATTTCCGTTCGTACCGATTCAATCACGTCGCTGATTTGGATGGTCACATCGTAGGCGTCGTATGTTTCAAAAGAGATGGCAGGATCTAGTGAAGGATACTCTGCCGGATTGCGTCCCTCCACGATCCATTGAAAAATCAGGGCCCGGGCACTGTCAGTCATGGTCAGGGCGCAGCAACCGGTGTAGGTTCCTTCCATGATACCCGATTCGTTGGGGCTGAGCGGCTCCCAGTGCAACAAAAACGAAGGCCATTGACCTACGAGGGCTTGCAAGTCATATCCCATGTTTTCATTCGGGTTGGCAGGGTTGCCTCCCAGTTGCATTTGGGTAAAAATCGTGTCGGCAGGCATGGGGGTGGTACCCAGCAAGAGGTTGCCGTAATAGTTGATCAATGTGGTGTCGGGCACCACCACCGGCGGGTGGTCGATCAGTTCGATCTGATCCTGTTTGCTGCAGCCTGCCAGGCCGAGTAACACTATTATCAGTATTCGAAACAACAAGTTTGCCTTTCCGGTATTCATGTTTATTGTTGGCTTGTTACCTTTTATATCCACAAAGGGAAAAAAGGTTGCCTGAAAAAAACAGAAATATTTTCCGGAAGGCTAAAATGAGCAGGATGTTTTATCTCAAATAAAAATTCCACTGGCAGCGCAGGCGAATGCCCACACTGTTCTGAATGGTTACCGGGCGATCAACGACGTTGGCAAAAGCATATTGCAGACCCAATTCGAACGTGAATGACTTGTTGGTTCGTCCTTCTCTGAAGGTTTCCTGCGCCCAGGACAGCGATGGAATCGTGGTGGAATAATCACCCAGTATCTGATTGACCCTCAGTGCAATACCATGTGCGCGGATTTTATTTACCCGCTTTTTTTGCTTCAAAAAGCGGTTGCCAAAATAGGTGTAACCGGCGCCGATCATTGGCACGGCATAAATGCCATTGATTTCATCGTCCTGAAACTCAATGATGGTGCCTGAATAGGCACCCAGTTCCGCTACGTTGTGGCCCATCACATAGCGCACCGGAATGCCGAACCCATCCAGAATAGAAACGCCGATGCTGACCTTGCCTCCGTATTCGGAGTAGTCGGATTGGGCCTCCAGGGCGCCCAGTGCAAATAAAAGGCATAGAAAAGTAGAAACGTAATGCTTTGTCATACTGTGGTTTTTAATGAAAGTGAAGTGATTTGGTTGTGTCATGCAAAAATGGAACGACACGCAGAAAAAGTAGGTTAAGTTCTTTGTAATTGTAGTGTTAAAATAATGATAAATCTCAGGCCTGGCAATGCACACACGACACATAATTCGCAATAATTTTACCCTAAAAAAGTACCTCCATCATAACCATGACTTGTTGGCGCCCCAGACGGGCGAAACCTCGCTTGAGCAGTACTTTGAAGCGCGGAAAAACTTTTAAATCTTATTTCGCCACCTGTCCGTGTGCCTCCCGATAGGCCCGAAACCTTCGCTCCAGCAGGTCTTTTAATTCTTCAAAAGAACATCGGATATAACCGGTAGAAATGACCAGTCCCGCTTTGAACGTTCTGTGATTGCGCCGCATCATAAAGCGTTTCAGGGCGTTGGGCTGCCTGTCGATGTATGCATCGATATTCCGAACCTTGATGCGCACGTAGTGGGAGCCCAGTATGCTGCCTTCGCTGATTTCCTCCACATCCGACCAGGGAATAAAACCGGCGTCTACGGCGCTCGAATGATCGGTGATGCCTTCATCTGACACGATCAGGCCTGGTTTGTTGTCGCGCAATTTTTTGTACACATACACCAGAAACCACATAAAAAACACAATCGCAAGCAATGCCATCGGAATCAGCAAAAATGCTGCACCCTGGAAAAGTTGGTTCAATTGCGCCGGACCATCTTTCAGGATTTTGAGTGCGCCATAAAATGTAGGAAAGAGGGCCACTACAATCCCCAGCATCTTGTTCTTGCTTTGGGCAAACTGAATGGCATGGATGTCGGCAGGTTGGGTGTCGATGCTGTCTGACATGATTTAACAAATATTTTACGGCCGAAAAATAGTAGAACTGTCCCGGCATTTTATGACTCAGTTCAAAAAAATGCCCGAGCGATCCATCGAATTACAAATCGAATTCAAAATAATACGCCTGCTGTTCCCGTTCTTCGTACCAGAAATACTTGAAGTACTGGCCGTTATCATTCCATGAATAAAAAAAACAGGGCCATCGCCGAACAGACGAAAAATATTTGATAATAACTGATCCCGTTTTTTTTCATAGAGTGCGTATTGTTGAATGATGTTTGGAACAGAAATATACTTTGTTATTCAGTCTTACTCACTCAAACACTGTATTCGCTGGTAATTTTTCTATTCCTGCTCATTCTATCTTTTCAGAAATCAAACATCAGACTTACTTGGAGGAGTATTATCGAATGTTTTCCAATTCAAACTTCCAATTATGAAGCAAATACCATTACTCCTGCTCATTTTACTAATTAAGCCACTGTATGCGCAGGTATGCACCGAACCGCAGTCGTCTATCGACTTGCATGGCAACAATATTCAGGCGCGTATTCTGAATGCCGGCGATTTGTTTACCAACTTTCTGGAAGGGCGTTTCATCCCCAACCCTGATGAAAATGGCGATGGGCCGGGTACGATTTTCACAGCCGGACTATGGCTGGGTGGCTTGGATGCAGGTGGTAACCTCCGGGTCGCTGCGGCCACCTATCGGGCCAATGGGAAAACGGATTTTTTCCCGGGGCCACTGACGCAGGACGGGCAAACGACGGAAGGCGATTGCAGCAATTGGGACAAGCATTTTTTGGTCAAAGGCCAGGATGTTGCAGCATTTTTGCAGGCATTGCCTGTTCTTGCCAACGATCCAGCGAGCGCACAGGCACAATTTCCGGACATTATGGGCTGGCCGGGCAGAGGCAATCCGTTTTTTTTCAATGTATGGGGTTTTGACTTGCCACAAAGCAATGTTAGCCTGGCGCCATTTTACGACGCCAACGACGATGGTATGTATAATCCGCTTGCAGGTGATTATCCTGTGGTGCAACTCCGCGATCATTTGCCTTTTGTGCCCGATGAAATGATTTGGTGTGTATTCAATGATCAGGGCGCAGGCGCGCTGCATTCGAGTTCGGGAGGACAAGGTTTCCCGGTGGAAGTGCAGCAAATGGCATGGGCTTTCAACGATTCGCTCCTGAACAATACCGTATTCACCTCTCACAAACTGATTTTCAGAACCACGGAACCCATCGATTCTTGTTTCATCGGAATGTGGACCGATTTTGACATTGGTTGTTATGCAGATGATTATGTAGGCACGGCCCCTTCGCTTCATACCATGTACGCATACAATATGGATGCGGTGGACGGGATTGCCGGGAGTTCATGCAACGGCCTTCCGGTATTTGAAAGCATTCCGCCTGTGCAGTCGCTTACTTTTTTGAATGTATCCATGGATAAATCGATTGCCAATTCCTCGAATACGCCGTTAACATTCAATACGCCGGTAGCGTTCTACAACCTGCTCAATGGACATTGGGATGACGGCACGCCGCTTACTTATGGTGGCAGCGGGTATCTCAGCGGCGGCGCGCCGGTGGATTTTATTTTCTCCGATGCACCCAATGATGCTAACGGCTGGTCGATGTGTACGGCCAATATTGCTCCCAGCGACCGTAGTGGCGTTGCCAGTCACCGATTGGGTTTGGTGCTTCCCGGTCAAATTGAGGAATTTAACCTCGCCTGGACGGTGCATCCCAACCCGGACTTGCCTTGTGGGCTGGGCAGCACTTTTGAAGATATTGCACAGATACAGGATGCCTATGACCAGAGTTTCAGTGGGGGTGTACTGGAGGCGCCACACGTGCAATTGCCTCCAACAGCCATCACCTTGCAACCCAATCCGGTGGCAACACACGTAAAAATTGGCTATGAAAACCTGAACGTACACGAAATCCGTTGTTTCGACGCTTCCGGCCGCTTGATCCGCATCCTGTATGACCTTCCAAAAACAACTTGTGATCTCGACGTGGCCGCATGGCAATCCGGCGTGTACACCCTTCAATTGCTTACTTCGGGTGGTATTGCCGCACGGCCGTTAGTGGTATTGAGGTAGAATACGTGGCGCCTGGTGTCTCTGTGGTCGGATGGGGTTAGATATGTGTGATTGTGCGTTTTGGACATTTGTTCGGCTATGCCCCTTGTAGAGGGATGGGAACACGGATGAAACGGCTGACGCGGTGTTCCCATCCCTCTACAAGGGGCATAGCCGAACAAATGCCCAAAACGCACAATCACACATGTATCATCACTTTTCCTTTATCTTTACTCAATCCAAAATCACCTGAACACGAACAAAACCTTCCCTTACGATGCATTCTTTTGTCTCAGCCGCTCTGCTGTTTTTGTCGGTCTCAAATTTGGTCGCACAGGATTTTTCCGGCACTTACACGGGCACTTACAATGGCGATCCGGTTGTTCTGAAACTTTCAACGACGGCTGCAAATACCTACACGGGCACTATCAACGACAGCCAGATGACGTATGAAGTAGCCGCACAATCCACCGGAAAAAACCTGAAAGGCACCTGCACGGAAAAATCGCTCGGGTTGAACCTGCAACTCAGCGGCGTGCTCAATGGTACCAGCCTCAACCTGAATCTCTCCATGATGGGGGCAATCATCACTTTCGACCTGAAAAAAGCAGGCGCGCAGGTCGCCGTCGTTGCAGCACCCTCGCAGTCCATACCTTCCGATGCGCGCCGTGATCCAGCAGTGGTAGGCCGATGGACGCACCAGTCCAATTACAACAGCGGGTACGGACAAGGTTCTATGTCGAGCGAAAGTGTAATGATCTTTTATGCCGATGGACGTCTGGCCGACGGGGGCAGCCGTACAGTTACCAGCGGTTCCGACTGGAGCGGGTCTTCCTCCGATCAGGGTTCGGGAGTGGTGGAGGGCGTAATCTGGTACACCAAAGGTGGGCAGTTGTACCTTCAGTCTGTCATCAATGGTAAAACGGAAACCCAGTTACTTGGGAAATACTATATTGAAGACGGGAAAATGCTGATCACCGCACAGAACGGCAACAAGATGCTTTTATACAAAGGCTGATGCCTGTTATCTGGGCGTATCTTCTTTTTTTGCGGGCCCATTCAGGCGATACATCATATATCCAAAACCGGCGAGCAGGTGCAGCATCACAATTGCAAAAAACAGGGTAGCCATATAAAATTCATTTTTTGAAGCCACAAAAGTCGGCGGCCACCCCTGCTTTTTGCATGAGGGAAATCATCCATCACGATGAGCCTACACCTCCACCCCTCGTTTTAGAGCCACCATGTTGTAAAAATTGTAGTCGGTCATGGGCGCGTCTTCATATCCCAGCATTCTACCGATGGAAACTGCCTGCCCTCGGTGGTAGGTACTGTGGTTGAACACATGCTGGATAAATTCGTACCGTGGCAAAACACCTTTCACCCAGGGTGTATCCAGATGAATCTCTTGCAGCAGATCGGCTTCGCTCAAGCCGGAAATATAGGCAGTCAGCATGGAAGATTGTTGGGGAAGTTCCTGCAAAATCTCTTTATGATTGGGATTTTTTTCCATGTAGCGCATGCTCACGGGAGGGTTTTGGGTAATGACGGAGTACCAGAATTCCTGCACGGCCAGAATATGGTTGAGCGTCAGGGCCATAGACGGGTAACTCGACGCAACCTGTTTGTAAAAATCTGTTTCCGGTTTACCCGACATCCATTGAACGAGTGACTCGTTGCACCACTGATTATATGCGGCGTAATTGGTAATTAATTTTTGCAGATACATGGTCAAATTTTTGTTTTTAAATGATGCTGCAAAGATTAGACGGGGAAATGACAGAGGTATGTCAGGGGTTGTTGTACGTACGCGCATATTTTTTTACATACTGCTCGATGGTCATGGTATGCGGCTCGAAGGTGGTATCCAGAAATACGGCCTTTCGAATGCGATCGAGCCGAAAAGCGCGAAAATCGTTTTTATTGCGGCAAAAAGCCACCAGAATCCAGTAGTTCTCCAGGCTGTAATTGTACAACAGAAAGGGCTCGATGACGCGTTTGCTTTCCCGGCCATCAGAAGCCGTGTATTCAATTTCTATCAGTTTGTGCGAGGTCAGCGCCCGCTGAGCATCGATCAGGATGTCGCTGCTGCGCGTTTGTTCCATATTGCTGCCGATCACGACCCTTCGGGATAGCAGATCTACAGCGGTTTTGTTGCGATGCGAGAGGACCGCCTTGATTTTTACAATGGCTTCTGAAAATTCGCGGATCAATGAAGCGTCTTTGGATGTTTGCACCAGTTGTTCTGCCGTAATCAGTGCCAGCGCCTCGTTTTCGGTAAATGCCACGGGCGGCAACCTGTAGCCTTCGAGCAGGGAATAACCCTTGCCTTCTTCCGTATACACTGGTACACCTGCGGCTTCCAGCGCCCGAATATCGCGGTACACCGTGCGAATACTCACCTGAAAACGCCGGGCAATTTCGGTGGCTGTCAGCAGGCGCTTGGTTTGCAGCAGGGTCAGGATGGCCGCAAGCCGGGAAAGGCGGGAAGTTTCGGAATCGTGCATGTGTGGTAATTGTAAGAAACTGTTTTAAAAAAGTTTCTAAGTGCTGTGGAACCGAAATATAGCCTGGTATCCACGGAACTGCTTCATATCTTTATGCGTTCTGCCGCAAAATCATACAAATGAACAGAAAAGAATTGATCAAACAATACAAGGAAACACCCCAGCGTATGGGCGTATTTCAGGTGAAAAACCTGACAAACGGTAAAATGTACATCGAAGGAAGCCCCAACCTCGATAAAATCTGGAACAGGCATCGCACCCAACTGGTGTTCGGCAACCACCTGAACAAGGAACTCCAGCAGGACTGGAATACTTTCGGTGAAGAGCAGTTCCAATTTTCTATTCTGGACGAAATCAAACAGGATGGTCCGCCGGGTACGGATTACAGAAAACAATTGAAAATACTCTACGGGAAAATACTCTGCGGGAAATCTACAGGAAACAACCTACAAAAAACACGATCCCGAACCCTGACTTTGACCAAAATTGGGGGGGGACTCAAATTGCACTAATCACATCGCGAGAAATCCTGTTGATCGTACTTCTTCAATATCCATATTGACAAATGAAGAGGGACTCAGACATCCATATCGTCCAGCACTTCTGAATCCTCCACGCTGTTTTTTTCCCAGTTCTTTTTCAGGATCATATAAAGTGCATAACAACTCAATAATCCAAAGGGGACAGCAATTACACTCACCGCCGTGGAGTTCAGTTCTTCTTCCGCATTTCCACCCATGGCATCCACGCCTATGTACAACAACACGCCAAAAATGAACGTGCCGACATAGTAGGAGACAATTCCAAGTATGGCATAGCCCCACTGGCTTTTTTCAAATGATGCTGCGAGTTTGTAAAATTTTTCGCCAATAAAATAGAGTAACAGTATTCCAAGCATATGTATAGTGGTTTATAAATGTTTGCCCAAAATTACCCCCAGGTAATCACCGTGCCGGAATACGCCAGCCCGCCCCCAAAGCCGAACAACATAATTTTGTCGCCCGCTTTCACCTTGCCGTCGCGTACAGCCTTGCACAGCGCAATCGGGATTGTTGCAGAGGAGGTGTTGCCGTAGTCAACGATACTTTCCAGCATTTTTTCCATCGGAAATCCCGCTTCCTTACAAATGGCTTCGAGGATGCGCAGGTTGGCGCTGTGTGGTACGCACCAGTCCAGTTGATCGATGGTCAGTCCATTGGCCTGGGCGAGTTCGGGCATTTTGCTGGACACTGTTTGAACGGCCCATTTGAACACCCGGCGGCCGTTTTGCACTATTTTGCCATTTTTAGAAATCGGATGTCCGTCGAGGGTGTCGGCAAATCCGGAAATGTACAGGTCGATTCCACCTTCACCGTGTGCACCGGTGATACAAAACCCGACGTTTCCCGTTGCATCGGCTTCTATCAGCACCGCGCCGGCGCCATCGCCGAACAACATGCAGGAACTGCGATCCGTAAAATCGGTTACCCGTGTCAGTGTTTCCGCGCCGATCACCAAAACCTTGCGGTGCGTGCCGGCAGCAATCAGGCCTTTGGCCAGCGTGATGCCATACACAAAACCCGCGCAGGCAGCATAAATGTCGAGTGCGCCGGCCTTTTGCAGTCCCAGTTTATACTGTACCAGACAGGCCATGCTCGGCATGGGTTGATCGGGTGTGACTGTCGAAACCAGGATCATATCCACATCATCGAGCGTACCATCGTAGTGCGCGGCCAAATCCTGCACAGCGCGTACGCAGAGGTCGCTGGTAAATTGATCGGGCGCTGCATACCGGCGGGTCTTGATGCCTGTGCGCGACTGTATCCATTCGTCCGTCGTCTCGATTATTTCTTCAAAATACTGATTGTTCACAATACGTTCCGGAACGTACATCCCGATTGCGCGGAGGCGGGCGTTTGACATGGCATAATCCGGTATATCGCCGCCGGAACGGAGGTTAATGAAATGAAAAGCGCTGACGAAGCGCCAGGAAAATGCTCAGGGAGCAGAAAACTGAAATGGAATGGTAGGCAAGAGCGGGTCAAACATAATTAATTGTAACAAGAAACTACCGATTATTTGAGCAGATGAGGATATTGGCAACATAGGCGCGGTTCACAGCCTCGCTTGTATCGCCAATATTACTTTCGCCGATAGGCTTTCCCCTGGAGATCGACACAATACTCTTCATTGCCCTCACGTACTCTGAACAGATATTCCTGCGGTTGGTACGACTCCGTATTATTTTCATCGAAACTGCCTGTAAAACCATACCCGTAACCAGAAATATCGGAGAACCGAGGCTCGATCAACACTATCCATTGCGTGCTGCCAGGCTTGCGGCCTATGACGCCCCATTTGTTGTTTTTACTGAATTTCAAAAACGTGCGCCCGCCGGATTTGGCCGACATTTCAAGGGACAGGAGCGCCGCGCTGTCAAATCCTTTTACAAGATGGCTTTTGCCTGCAAAATCGAGCAAACCGCGCTCGCCATTCGCTTTTTGATACACAAGCACCTGTTCAGCCGGTGTCTTCTCTTCAAAAATCGGAGAGGCGGAGTTGCAAACTTCAAGGCTGGTGAAATCTGCCTTTGTGCCAGGCAACGGGGCGCCTGCTGCATCTATTACACCCCATTTGTTGGTCGATTTGAATTTGACCACAGCCCAGTATTGGGCAGGCAAGCCACTTGTTTTTACGTATTTGACGAGCGAAAAAGCAGCATACAGGTCGGCACGGTCCTGGAGGCGGCCGGTGGAGTCGACTACAAACCCTTGGGCTGGCGATTGGGCATTGGGCGCCACCGGGCGATCAAAAATAGGCGATGACAGGGATGGGGTAGGGGGATAATAGCCCTGAGCGGCACCCGTGCTGAAATCCATCTTGTACCACTGATTGCGGAAACGAGCCAGCACAACATTTCCAAAAAATGGCGGTAAATCGAAAATGGCAGGCATGACTTCCGCCTGATTGTCGCGGCGCATCACGCCCCAGTGCTCGTTTGAAAAAAATGGCGCCAGCAATTTTGGCGCATCATCTGAAGAAATGCCCGCAGATTTCAAACTGGCTTGTGCTGTCTTTAATTCTTCTGCTTTCTTTCGCATCAACGCAATCATTTCATCCCAGCGCGCCGTTTGAGCGCGCAGCGACTTCATATCGCGATCCATTTTCATGGTAATTTCGTCCGACCAGCCAGATTCAATGGCTTTTTTGAGCAAGCCGAACCCCTGGTCGATATCGCCACTGAGCGTAGCCGAACATGATGCATTGTACAAGTCTTTTGCCAAAGGCGATTGCAGCGCAAAGGCTTCCTGGTATTTAGCCAGGGCGCCTTTGTAGTTCCGTTCGTTGGCGTGCATGCGCTCGGCCTGTCGCACAAGGTCATTGTAGGCTGATGCCTGAGCAGTAAGGGTGGATGCCGCCAAAAGCAGCAAAAAGGGGAATACCAAAGTTTTTAGCATGGGTAAAATCTGTGAAGTTTAGGGCAGTTTTGGGGTTCAGCAAGGCCTTGGTTTGCAATGAAGCAGTCGCTCACGCATTGTTATGACCAAGCAAAAATATACATGATTGCATGAAAAAATACTCGTTTTGTTTCTTTTAATAAGAGGTTCATTCCTCCTCATCATCCAGGGTGCCATCGTAGTGTGCAGCCAAGTCTCGCAGGGCTCCTATGTAGTACAAAGTGCCGGGAAAATGCTCAGGGAGCAGGAAACTAAAATGATAGGTCGGCAAGAGCGGCTCAAACATAGGTAATGCTAACAAGAAACTAACGATTGTTTCTTGTTCGTCCATTCTTTTTTCCAAAAACCTGATTTCATGGCCGGGGGGCAGCCATTGTACGTTTTTCGTTACGACATCGTCGCGAGGTTTTGTAGTTTGGTATTATTCGTAATGAAGTCCTGTATTTTCTGTTGCAAATCTGCCTGCGCTGTCGGGCTCGGGTTGATCTGGTTGTAGATGTAGTTGGTGAAATCGTTGCCAATTTCTGTAACAGCCTTGTTGGCCGAGTCTTCCGCCTTTTTTTCCTCACTGCTGCCGCAGTAATTGAACGTGTAGGCGCCGTTGTAACCGAACATCTTGTAGGGCTCTACGCTGTTTTTTTCGTGCGGGCCGTTGTAATTGTCATTGATCGACCAGAAAGCGCCGCCGGTATTGTTGTAGGTGTAAATATTGCCCAGTCGCTGGCTGATCTGCTGTTGTATGGAGGCGCTGATCTGCTGTACGTAATTGGTGTATTGTGTGCTGTATTGTGCCACGGCATTTGCCAGGTCGCGGGTAGTCTGGCTGTTGGTACCATTGATCTGCTGGCTGTACAACCAGCCCTGTTTTCCGAAAAACAAAACAAAGCCGGAAAAGAACAGGAAGGCCTCGAACTTGTACATCGCTTCGGTTGGCGTATCCAGGTCAGCCGCATTCACACCCACATCTCCGGTCATCAGGTTGACGGCATCGAACAGGCGCGGCGTACCCATGAAATCGTCGTGTACCTGGGTAATAAAATTCGTTGCCCTGCTCATGGCATCGGCATAGGCCTGGGTCGTTTTGTCGGCATTCGGGTCGGACAGCAAGGTAAAATCTGCCTGCTGGAAATACATGTTTTCCCAATTCACATAGGTATCCACGGCTGCGGTGGCAAAATCCGTTTCAATCGTGATGTTGTTTTGCTCCAGCATCGTCTGGATTTGGGTGAGTATCTGGGAAACAATATTGGAACTCGGGTTCAGCCAGGTGGCAATGATGGAAAAAAGGGCCTGAAAAATGGTACCTACAATAGGGAAGCCGGATGCCGCCAGCCCGGCACCAATATAATTCAAGATGCTGAACGTAGAGGTCTGCAGGTTGTCGACCGTATCATCCGAAATGGCGACGGCCGTAGCGGGCTGGGCCATGGCTTGCATGCCCTCCACATATGTCGGTCGGCCACCGCTGGTGATCTGGCCATCCGCATCGATACTAAGGTGCGGATATACGATGAGCAAGCCCAAAGTGGCCGACTGGATCGTGATACAGACGGTTTTTGCCGGAAAACTGTTCCAGGCGCTTTGCAAAATGCCAAAATTGGTAGCAGTTACGGCATCCTGAAAAAACCTGCCGAATTGAGCATTTACCAGCGGCGTGAAATAATTCACCTGATTTTGCCAGTACCGCAGGAGCGTATCCTGTTGTGCAGGGGGAAAGTCGGCAGCCATTTGAGCCAGGTTTTGCAGGGGCGGCAAGGCCTGAATGGCGCTCACGGGAATATCGGAAGAAAGACCGGCGCGTTGTACAACAGTGGCAACATCGATGGCAGGAGTACCTGATTGGGGCGAAAACAGAAAAAAGTGACGCATACAAGTGGATCGGTTGATGAAAAAATGAGAAGTGCCGTGATTTCCCGGAGTCATCCAATTCCACGCCGCCACCTGCCATAAAAAATCCCTTTTGCATCCGCACGCGAATACAAAAGGGATATCTATCTATGGAGAGATACGAGCGTTTTCATTTGATTGGTTCCCGAAAGGTAGTCAAAATTCGGGGCTTGTGGTGGTGATGTCGATGATTTTTTTTGGGCAGCGATGCCGATGTTGGTGAATCACCCCCGCTCCATTTTCATTACACCCTCGGGGCCGCCCCGATTGGGACAACCGTCGCTGACGCGGGTCATGGTCAGGTTTTTTTCGTCGACCATGATTGTGTACACGCCTTGGGCGGTGCAGTCGGTTCCTTCTGTGTCCTGAATGGTCAATTTGTCCTTGTCGAGCGTGTACTTGCCTCTGGTTTCAACCGTTCCGTCGGCTCCGAAATCCACGGCGTAGGTGCCGTTGTCGGCAATGGTCACGGCGAGGGGTGTCATTTTTCCGTCCTGATCGGGTACGGACATTTTCCAGTTGCCTACGGGGCTTTGGGCAGCCAGCCACATCGGGATAAACAGGATGAGGCCTAAGAGTAATCGCTTGCATGTTGTCATTGGTTGGAAAATTATGTGGTGAAAAATTTGATTGATTCACACTGTTTTCTATTGGGGTGTGGTAATCGGGGGGCGTCCTCTTGTCAGGTGTGCATGAGCGAAAGCGATTCAGGCTTCAAATATAAGAAACTGTTTTAACGGCCGTTCAAAAAATTACTTTCCGGGCAATATGGAATTTACCTTTTGTTCTTGGTCAGCGAAAGTCCATTGGGATACATGATGGTCAGCAGGGCAATGATCAGTAAAAAATTGTACTCCCAACCGTTTCTGCCACCGCCCACGACATACCAGCCTTCTTTAAAATGTACGGTGGCGATGCCTGCTATTAGAATAAGGATGGTCAGGATAGCCATCGGTTTCACATATTTTTCCAGCAACAAACACAGGGCTGTTACAATATGCGAGCATTTAATCGCCCAGGCCAGCGGCACGCCGAACGGCGCAAAACCAATTTCATTGAGGAATAAATTGCCAAAATTATTGACATCGCCAGTGTAGATGCTTGGCAAGCCGTGTGTCAGAAGAATGATGGCCACAGCGGCCCGGAGCAGAAAGGTAGCGTTGGTGAAGTTCATAAGTGGGTGGGTGGAAAGAGCGTCGGCAGGGTTTTGAACCCTGCTGACGTTCGGAAATGCGTGTCGGATTGTTGCGTTACATATATTTATATTCTTCGGGCAACTCCTTCAGATACGAAGTCAAACGATCCTTATTCAATATGATTTCCTGAAGGAGCGATGCCAGTTGTATCATGTTACTTTCCTCCTGACAATCGGCAAGAAACGTATCCCCTTCTTCATCAAACTCAAAGCAGGAAATCAGTTCCGGGCATTCTTGTTCCATGATATATTGCACCAATCCTGCCCAGCCTGGCCCATTCGGATAATTGTCATATTCCTCAAACAAGGCTTCTGCTTCTCGCAGGCCTTCTTCTCCTGCATTTATTTGAAGGTTATAATGTGTTTCTCCATCATAATCTAACTGATACGCGTTGACGGGTTTGAAATTATACTCTTTCATGATAGAGGCTTTAATTGACAAATTTACAATGAAGAATGGGGTATAGCACTGTGATGGACAAGAAAGTTTGGGCTCGGATACGATGAGCGGCAGGAAGCCACTCATTTTAGCGTTTATTGTTGGCGAGGACGCCAACAATGGCCTTGGCGGCTTGATAGGCTTGATCCAGGTGCTGGCATCGTCGGAAAGCCTCTGTGGTTTCATGTATGTGAAGTTGCCAATATTACCGAGCCGCCAGTGGCCGTAGTTGGCGTCCTCGCCAACTACAATTTTATTACCGATTCATTGGGTAATATCATCGTTAACAGTATTAAATAAATTCTATTTAAATGCTTCCAAATGCAGTAACAAAATCCCAATAACCACCTTGATCACTTTTGTAAGCAGATGAATACCTGTATTCTTCCGGTATTTTTGCCAACATCCACTTTTCTGTACAAGGATTCCAGTGTATATACCTTGCCTTTTGGTAAAAAACTTTATCCCAGAATATGGGAATAGACAACGGACTCCTTTTCCAAAATTGGTAAGCCCTGTCTTTGAGGTTAACCTTAAACTTTTTTAATGCTGCCGGATATTTTGCATTCAGCAATTTTTTGAACTCATGCGCAGTATAAGATAGCAATGCAGATTGAACTTCTGAAAGCGTGTGAGGTTCTGGAATCTGCCAGATCAAATGAATATGATTTGGCATAATGACGAATTCGTATATGACCGCCCGCTTTTCCTGAACCAAAAAACGCATGGATTCTATAATGATTTCTTTAAACTCGTCATTCCGTAGAAGATGTTTCCATTGCAGGATAGTAGCAGTGGTGAAATAGAGGTTGTAATAATGGTGGTACATATTTGAAGCGGATTAGACTTCAAATGTATCGAATTATTGTTATCATTTCCTTCGATTGGCCACCCATTCAGTGATTATTGTTGGCGAGGACGCCAACAATGGCCCTTTGGCGGCTCGGTACGGTGTGTCATGAAAGCAGAAGAGTGCGCTTGTGGTTGTCATCATGCTATGTTATCGAGTCGCCAGTGGCCGTAGTTGGCGTCCTCGCCAACTACATAATATGCGGAAGTCACGATTTCGAAGATTATTCTAGTATAGACGCCAACAGCAGCAGTTAAGATGTCACGCGGCTATGCCGCGTGACATCTTCTACTTGATGAAATACTGATATATCTGTTGGTTTTTAAATGTATTACAGTTAGGTCTATGGTAAAACTATCAAGCGTAGATGTTGCAAGATGTCACGCGGCACAGCCGCGCGCCAGCGCCGGGAGAGGTAAGGGTAGACAGCCATAGCGCCAGCGGCGACGGTCGGCATCCGTTTAAAGCACCGTAAAGGTAAAACATGCAACCTCAGTATACCTTTTTGAAACATCAGCGTACCCCGTTTTTCGACCTCCGCCGCAATTTTGCACTGGCACTGCGGACCGGTATTTTGAAAAGGGAATGGTAACGGAGCGGGATAAGCGGTTGGGCGGCAAATTGCACCGGAACTTATTTTTTGAACTTGATTTTTTACCTCATAATAATGTTTAATGAAAAAGACAATCACCTCTTTGCTTGTTATTTTATTTTTTTGTGCGCATGAAAAGTTGGATGCACAGGTAATTGCCGACGGAAATGGCGTAGCCATAGCAGTCGCCGCTAATGCATTGAATTTTGGTACCCTGACGATATCCGGGTTCAATGTGGCGCCAGGTACTAACAAATTGCTGGTAGTTTTTGCAAGATCGAGCCAAAATCAAACGGTTTTCTCCATCACATACAACGGGCAAAATCTGACCAGGCTGGATAACCCGGTGTCCAACGGCGGCGGCCGCATAGAACTGTGGTACCTGCCTCTGGGTACAGTGGCTTCTACTGTTAGCGGCAATATAGTGGCAACCTGGTCGAGTTTTTTTCAATATGGTGGATTGACCGCCGCTTCTTATCAGGGAGTAGATCAGGCAAATCCTATGAATAACCTAGCAAGCGACATCGCTACTACACCATCCAATCTTTCTATTTCTGTTTCCGGCAGCCCCGGCGACATGGCAGTGGATGCGGTTGCCGGCTTTGGCCAGTACCCGACACCACCGACCTTAACAGCGGGAAGTGGACAAACCCAGGAGGCTACCCAAACGTCTGCCTCTTCTACCCAGGCACACCGCATTTCCACCAGTAGAGCCTCCAACAGTAGCGGCACTGTGAATATGAGTTGGAACGTATCCGGTGCGGAACCTTCTTCTCCAGTTCTCATGCAAATCGGTGCCAATATTCGAAGGGCGACGGCCATGCCGGTTGTACTGGTTCGTTTTAATGCCACCCCACACTCCGGAAAAATCCTGCTCGAATGGAATACCGCCACTGAACAAAATAACAAGGGCTTCGAGGTGGAGCGTAGCGCTGACGGTCGCAGCTGGAACAAGATCGGCTTCGTGCCTGGTATGGGTACGACCGACGAGGTAAACAACTACTCTTTTTGGGATGAAAAACCTGTTACAGGCCCCAACCATTACCGCCTGAAGCAAACAGACTTCGATGGTCGTTTTGTGTATTCTCCCATCGTCAGTGTGGAAAACGAGGCGGATGGGCGATCCGGATTACGGCTTTTCCCCAATCCTGCTCCCCAGGGCATTACTTCCCTTGTGATTCCGGAAGCGCCGGAAGGCGACGGTTTTCTTGAAGTATTCGACGGCTTGGGACAACTTGTCTTATATCAGAAACTGGCATTGGACGCTGGGCAGCCTTTCCCCTTGAATTTGTCCGGCCATCCGGCAGGTGTTTATACCGTTCGGCTGGAAATCGGGGGCAACGTACGCATGGAGCGGCTGATGGTTGGGAAGTAAGGCAATATGTGGTGTTGGCGTATTGCTGATGGGTGGTTTTTTGGGGAGGTAGCAGCCATAGCGCCAGCGGCCATGTGCCAGCGGAAGTAGCGGGCGTTCCCCAACGTCGGCAGGGTTTGGAACCCTGCCGACGTTCCGAAACGGGGGCGCTGGGAGCGGTAAGGGTAGAAAGCCGTGGAGCCAGCGGGACCCTGAACATCGAATTTGGGGAGACTGTTCAAAATTCTGTGTCAGGTGAAAAAATTACGAACTTTTCACCAAATTTACACAGACAAGAATGAAAGGCAAAAAGAAAGAAGACTTCGACTATCAAAATTTTGAGCAACAAGCACTCAA